>RCUK01000131.1_pt1 | contig 91561 bp, 79 predicted proteins | sample 2166381 | NCBI WGS metagenome assembly RCUK01 (sample SAMN09932809, study PRJNA488358) | compost metagenome | isolation source: compost soil in an enriched community | place: Germany: Experimental Botanical Garden | reverse complement strand
CCGTTCACGGCGGCGAATATCCTGAGCGTGGCGCCGGCCGAGGCGGGCAAGGTGGTGGTGCGCGATGTGGGCACGGCCGGCAAGCCGTCGTACCAGCTGAGCTTTGCGGCCTCGGGCAAGTTCGCCGGCGCGGCCGTCGTCAGCTACACCCTGAGCAATGCGTACGCCACCTCGAAGCCGGGTGTGGTCAACGTCACCGTGACGGCGCGGCGCGACCCGTCGGTCGATCCGGAGGTGATCGGCCTGCAGGCGGCGCAAGCCGATGCGGCGCGGCGTTTCGCCAGCGCGCAGTTGTCGAACTTCACGCAGCGTCTGGAAAGCCTGCATGGCGATGGCTGGGGAAGGTCGAGCTTTGGCCTGAGCCTGACGCCGCCGAACGACAGCGGCAACCCGACGGCGGCGCTGGCGCGCTGGCAGGCGGACGAAGCGGACCGCGTGTTCGGCACGGCCGTCAAACCATTCATGCGCAAGGCGGCCTTGCGTCAGATGGACACCGGTTTCAGCAGCGAGCGGCAACAGGCCGACGTCAGTGGCGCCACCAGCGGCTTGCCGGACATGCCGCAAAAGCCCGACACGCAGAAGCAGGCCTTGTCTTTGTGGCTCGGTGGCGCGGTCGACTTCGGCCAGCACTATGTGAACGGCCGCGAGACGGGCTTCCGCTTCCGCACCAACGGCGTGAGCGTGGGCGGCGACTACCGCCTCAGCGATCTGGCGACCGTGGGCGTCGGTGCCGGCTTCAGCCATGACCGCAGCGACGTGGGCCAGAACGGCAGCCGCAGCACGGCCGACAGCGCCGTGGCGGCCGTGTATGGCAGCCTGCGTCCAAGCAAAGGCGTCTTCCTCGATGGCGTGCTCGGCTACGGCACCTTGCAGTACGATGCGTCGCGCTACCTGAGCGATGGCAGCGGTTTCGCCACGGGCGAGCGCGACGGCAAGCAGGTGTTCGGCGCGCTGGTCGGCGGCATCGAGATGCGCCAGGAAACCTGGATGTGGTCGCCATACGGCCGCGTGGAACTGATGTCGGCCAAGCTCGATCCGTACACGGAAAAGGCGGCGGGCATCAATGCCCTGAGCTACTTCAAGCAGACCGTGCGTTCGCGCATCGGCGCGCTCGGCGTGCGGGCCGAGGGCATCTATGTGGGCGGCCTGGGCACGTGGTTCCCGCGCGCGCGGCTTGAGTACCGCCACCAGTTCCAGGGCGCCGATGATGCGCGCCTGGCGTATGCCGACCTGGCGGCCGACGGCCCCGTGTACGTGATCCGCACGGTGCCGCAGCAGACGGGCAACTGGGCGGCGGGCCTGGGCGTCAAGCTGCTGCTGTCGAACGGCATGACCATCACCGTCGACTACAACAGCAATCTGAATATGGAGAGCGGGCGTACCCAGTCGGTGATGTTCGGTATCGCCATGCCGCTCAGATAGCGCTGCGAATAAAGGAAGTGACGCCGCGGGGCGGGAGCATCTTGCTTCCGCCCCGCGGTGCATGTGGCGTCTGTTTTTTCATGTCATTGCCGTGCCGGGACAGCAATGATTCCATTAGAATCAGGCATCGTCTTCACCACACTGCTTACGGAATGGAATGCCTGGAATGATGACTGTCCTGACCATCGAACATTTTGCCGCGCGCGTCAACGAGACGTTTATTGCGGCCAGTGACGGCAACGCCGCCTTTGTCCTGAAGGAAGTGCAGCCGCTGCCGTCAGCGACCCTGGAGGGCTTGATGCGCAAGCCGTTCAGCCTGCTGTTTCACCATAGCTCGCCCATCCTGTTCAGCCAGAAAATCTTCCAGATGCAGCATGAGGCGTTTGGCGAGGTGGGTATCTTTTTGGTGCCGGTGGCGCGTGACAGCCACGGCTTTCTGTACCAGGCCGTGTTCAACTGAGACCAGTACGCGAGAAGGACAGGGCGGCGCCGCGATGGCGCCGCCTGCCTGGATGAATCCAACTTAGTCGAATGACGGGAACTCGCCTTGCAGCGCGATGCAGAAATTCAACGCCAGCATCGGCTGGCGGTTTTCGTGCGACTGACCGCCACCGGCACTACCGATCGCGGTCGGCGACAGCGACACATTTGGTGGCGTTGCCGGCACGAACGCGGACGTGCCGCCAAGCGCAATCAAGCCATCGCCCGGAAGCGGTGTGTTGTGCTGCAGGGCGGCTGTGGGCTGGCGGTACACATTGAGTTGGTGGGCGTGGTTCGGCATTTCCGTGGCGTTCAAGGTGACACTGTTGGTGCCGAAGGTCTCGCCCATCACGCGCGGCGTCAGGCCCGGCCCTTGGCCCTGGCTGCACGGCGCGCGTCCCGTGAAGTTGGGCAACTGGAAGGTCGTGGTTCCATTGCCGCCATACTGCGTGCCGATCAAGGAAAACAGCGCGCTGTATTGCTGGATTTGCAGGGTGGCGCCATTGCAGCTGGCCCATCCGTAGGGTGTGAAATTGAAGCCGAAGACTTGTATTTCGCCAAGGTATGGTGAGGTCACGGTAGGTTCTCCTGATCGATTTTAGGGGCTGCGCTTGCGTGCCGGCTGTTATTGCGGCGATGGGAAAATGCCTGCCCATGCGATGCAAAATGACGCTGTCAGGGTTGGCATGGTGTTCTCGTGCGGCAGGTTGCCGCCTGTCGCGCCCGTGGAGGCCGGTGCCAGTGCATAGGCGGTCAGGCCGGTCAGATCGCTCGTGTACATCTTGTCGTTATTCGACGGGGCAGTCAGCAGCAGGTTGGCCGCCGGCACGTTCGAGGTCGCCAGGGTGCTGTTCACACTGAACGGGTGCGTATGCAAAGGAAGCTGGGTCGGCAGCAGGGTCACCGATTCGCTGCCGCTTCGTTGCCCGAGGGGACGGTTGCTCAGGCCGGGGCCGGTACCCATGTGCAGAGGGACCTGGCCGCGCAGGTCGGGCACGGCGAAGGTGTTGACGCCGTCGCCGCCGTAGGTGGTGCCCAGCAGGGTGAACAGGACTTCATTCTCGGCGATCGATTTCAGGCTGCCGTCGCAGGCGAACCAGCCGCTGGGAATGCGGGAAAAGGCAAACAGGCGAATTTCGCCGACATAGGGTGTGGTCATGACTATGCTCCGTAAGAAGTGGCGGATTCGTTAGTTGCGCGACGGGAAGATACCGCTCAAGGCGATATTGAAGTTGATGACCGAGAACGGCTGCATGTTGGGATGCGCCTGGTTGCCGCCGGACAATGCCAAGGTCTGGCTGGACAGGGTCACTTGCGGTCCCGCCGAACCGTAGATGGATTCCGCGCCGCTGCCGCCAAACAGGGTATTGGTGGGGTTTTTCGAGGTGCCGGGCGTCGTCACCGCATTGGCCGCATGCGTGTGCGGCGGAATTTGGGTCGCTAGCAAGGTGACAGTCTCCTGCCCCGCCCGCGTACCGGTCTGGTATGGCGATGGTTGCCACGCGCCATCGACCGAAGCACCCGCGCCAACCGGGGTACAGCCTTGCAAGTTAGGCAAGGCAAAGGTGGTACTGCCATTCCCCCCGTAAGCGGTACCCAGCAGTGCAAACAGCGCCTGATTCTGCGCAATGGGCAGCAATTGCCCGTTACATGCCGCAAAGCCACGCGGCGCAAAATTGAAGCCGCCCATCATGATTTGTCCTAGATACACATCAGCCATCATCGTTCTCCCACGGTTGGAATGCAGCTCAATGGCAAATGAATAATATTTTCCATTTGCAATCAATGTTATGTTTTAAAAAACCCTTTTTGTTATAGTTACTTTATTGAAATCTCGGAGTAGCATACGTTGTCATATGGCAAGCGTCAACATATGTTGGCACTGTAGAAGAGCCCGGAATGGGCAGCGCTGACGGCCTGAAATCACCTTCATTTTTGTCTTGAAAACTCTGTATTGGAGAAACTATGTCGCGTATTTGCAACGACATCATCGGCCGCCCGGCACATGCTTTCCTGCCCGCCTTGTTTGCTGTCAATCAGAGGCGAATGTCGGATCGCGGCGCCAGCGTGACGTCGTTAGCTTGCCGTCTCGGGCAGTGGTTCGCTGCGCTGTGCTTGGTGATGCTGGCGTTCGGTGTGACTCCCGCGCTGGCGGCAGGTCCGAGCCTTATCTGTCCTACCCCGCAGAGTTTTACCGTCGCCTCGGGCGCTTCGTATGTCATCGACCTGTCGAGCTGCAACACCTTCGGCCTGAACGATAATGGCGCGACAGCATTGCACGGCACGATTACCGGTCTCACCAACAATCAGGATAACAAGGCAACCTATACCAATAATGGTGATGGCGCGCTGTCCGATACGTTTGTGCTGCTCGATGAGTCGCAAGGAGAGATCACCTTTAATGTGACCGTCTTGCCCGCTGCTAATGCATTCACTGTGTCGCCGGGCAGTTTGACGGCGCCCGTGATCGGCACACCTTACAGCCAGGCTATGTCGGCGAGCGGCGGCGCGGCTCCCTACAATTACGCGTTGGATTCCGGCACTTTGCCCCTTGGCATCACCGTGTCGTCGAGCGGCGTGATTTCCGGTACTGTGAAGGCTACCGGCTCCTTTGCCTTTGGCATCAAGGTCACCGATGCGACCGCAGGCACGCCGCAGGTGGTCATCAAGAACTATTCCGTGACGGTCGCCATACCGATCCTGTCCATCACGCCTACCGTCCTGACGGCGGGAGGCTTGGCGACGCCGTATAGCGAGCAGATGTCGACCGCAAATGGCACCGAGCCCTATACGTATGTGGTGGAGTCGGGCGCTTTGCCAGCGGGCCTGAACTTGTCATCCAGTGGCTTGTTGTCGGGCACGCCCACCGCCCTGGGTACCTATAACTTTGTGATCAAATCGACCGATGTCACGGGCGGCAACGGACCGTACAACACGTCGCGCAGCTATTCCATGGTGATCAACGCCCAGCCGCCGCCGACCATCACCGGCGTGACGCCCGCATCCGGCCCAGCCTCTGGCGGCACGGCCGTCACGATTACCGGTACCGGCTTTACGGGCGTCACGGCGCTGAAGTTTGGCGCCAACAATGGCGTCGCCGTTACCGTCGTCAATGCCACGACCATGACCGCCACGTCGCCAGCCGGCAGCGCCGGTACCGTGAACGTGACCGTTACCGCAGCTGGCGGCACCAGCGCCACCGATGCCGCCAACCAGTTCACGTATATTCCTGCGCCGACGGTCACCAGCATTTCGCCCACGGCAGGCCCTACCGCCGGCGGCACGAGCGTCACCATCACGGGCACGGGCTTTACGGGCGCCACGGCGGTGACCTTCGGTGCCACGGCAGCGACCGGCTTCACGGTCAACAGCGCCACGCAGATCACGGCGACGGCACCGAGTGGCAGCGGCACGGTCGACGTACGCGTCACCACGACGGGCGGCACCAGCGCCACCGGCGCGGCGGACCAGTACACCTATGCGGCAGCGCCGACGGTGACGAGCATTTCGCCCACGGTCGGCCCGGCCACCGGCGGCAGCACCGTCACCATCACCGGCACAGGCTTTGGCGGCACGACGGCGGTGACCTTTGGCGCCACGGCGGCGACGGGCTTTACGGTCAACAGCGCCATGCAGATCACGGCGACGGCGCCAGCCGGCACGGGCACGGTGGACGTGCGCGTGACCACGGCAGGCGGCACCAGCGCCACCAGCGCGGCGGATCAATATACGTATGTGGCGGCACCGGCGGTCACGAGCATTTCGCCGGCCACGGGTCCGGCCACCGGCGGCACGACCGTCATCATCACCGGTTCGAACTTTAGCGGCACGACGGCCGTGACTTTCGGCGCCACGGCGGCCACCGGCTTTACCGTCAACAGCGCCACGCAGATCACGGCGACGGCGCCGGCAGGCAGCGCGGGCACGGTCAACGTGCGCGTGACCACGGTGGGCGGTACCAGCGCCACCGGCGCGGCCGATCAATTCACCTATTTCGGTGCACCGGTTGCCGGCGCCGTCAGCGCCACGGTGGCCTACGGCAGCAGCGCCAACGCGATCACCCTTAACCTGAGCGGCGGCGCGGCGACCTCGGTGGCCATCGCCACCGGCGCTTCGCACGGCACGGCTAGCGCCAGCGGCAACAGCATCACCTATACGCCGACGCCAGGTTACGGCGGGGCAGACAGTTTCACCTATACGGCCACCAATATCGTCGGTACCTCGGCGCCGGCCACCGTGACGATCACGGTCGGCGCACCCACCCTGACGATTGCGCCAGGCACCGTGCCCGCGGCAACCGTAGGGGTGGCCTACAGCCAGACCGTGACGGCTGCGAACGGCGCCGCGCCATACATCTATGCCATCAGTGCTGGCGCCTTGCCGGCTGGCCTGAGCCTGTCCAGCAGTGGCCTGCTGTCCGGCACGACGCATGTGACGGGCAGCTTCCCGTTCAGCATCACGGTCACGGACAGCAGCACGGGTGTGGGCGCGCCGTTCAGCGCGACCAACAGCTACACGCTGGCCGTCGCGGCACCGGTCCTGACCCTGACGCCAGCCAGCCTGGCGGCCATCCGTGTCGGCGACGCCTACAGCCAGACCTTCACGGCCGCCGGCGGCGTCGCGCCATATGCCTACTCCGTGAGTGGCGGCGCCTTGCCCACCGGCCTGGCGCTCGATGCGGCGACCGGCACCGTCAGCGGCACGCCGACGGTGGCGGGCAGCTATGCCTTTACCCTGCAAGCCAAGGATGCCAACCAGTTCACGGTGCAGCAGGCGTTGACCCTGCTGGTGACCCAGGCGCCGCCGCCGGTGCCCAATGAAACGGCGACGACGTCGGCCAACCAAGAAGTGAGCCTGACCATCGCTTCCACGGATGGCAGCCCGATCACGGCAGTGACCATCGTCACGCCGCCGCAGCATGGGACCGTCACGGTGGTGTCGAGCGGCGCGGCGGGCGGCGGCAATCTCGCGTTCAAGGTGACGTATGTGCCGAATGCCAACTACTTCGGTCCCGACGCCTTCAGCTACACGGCGACGGGCCCGGGCGGCACATCCGCGCCGGCGACGGTCAGTGTGACGGTGGCGCCGCAGCCTGTCCCCGTTCCGGTGGCGAAGACTGCCACGGTCCTGGCCGGCACGCCGGTGACCCTGAACGTGACGGAAGGGGCCACGGGCGGTCCGTTCACTTCGGTGGCCATCACCACGCAGCCTGCCAGCGGCACGGCGGTGGTCAATGGCATGGACATCGTCTACACGCCAGGCATCAATACCAGCGGCGACATCAGCATCGGCTATACCGTGTCGAACGCGTTCGGCACCTCGGCGCCGGTCAAATCGACGATCAGCGTCAATCCGATGCCGCAAGTGCTCAGCCAGAGCGCGACTGTGGTGGCCGGCCTGACGGTCACTGTCGACCTGACGGCGGGCGCCACGGGCGGCCCGTTCACGGCGGCGAATATCCTGAGCGTGGCGCCGGCCGAGGCGGGCAAGGTGGTGGTGCGCGATGTGGGCACGGCCGGCAAGCCGTCGTACCAGCTGAGCTTTGCGGCCTCGGGCAAGTTCGCCGGCGCGGCCGTCGTCAGCTACACCCTGAGCAATGCGTACGCCACCTCGAAGCCGGGTGTGGTCAACGTCACCGTGACGGCGCGGCGCGACCCGTCGGTCGATCCGGAGGTGATCGGCCTGCAGGCGGCGCAAGCCGATGCGGCGCGGCGTTTCGCCAGCGCGCAGTTGTCGAACTTCACGCAGCGTCTGGAAAGCCTGCATGGCGATGGCTGGGGAAGGTCGAGCTTTGGCCTGAGCCTGACGCCGCCGAACGACAGCGGCAACCCGACGGCGGCGCTGGCGCGCTGGCAGGCGGACGAAGCGGACCGCGTGTTCGGCACGGCCGTCAAACCATTCATGCGCAAGGCGGCCTTGCGTCAGATGGACACCGGTTTCAGCAGCGAGCGGCAACAGGCCGACGTCAGTGGCGCCACCAGCGGCTTGCCGGACATGCCGCAAAAGCCCGACACGCAGAAGCAGGCCTTGTCTTTGTGGCTCGGTGGCGCGGTCGACTTCGGCCAGCACTATGTGAACGGCCGCGAGACGGGCTTCCGCTTCCGCACCAACGGCGTGAGCGTGGGCGGCGACTACCGCCTCAGCGATCTGGCGACCGTGGGCGTCGGTGCCGGCTTCAGCCATGACCGCAGCGACGTGGGCCAGAACGGCAGCCGCAGCACGGCCGACAGCGCCGTGGCGGCCGTGTATGGCAGCCTGCGTCCAAGCAAAGGCGTCTTCCTCGATGGCGTGCTCGGCTACGGCACCTTGCAGTACGATGCGTCGCGCTACCTGAGCGATGGCAGCGGTTTCGCCACGGGCGAGCGCGACGGCAAGCAGGTGTTCGGCGCGCTGGTCGGCGGCATCGAGATGCGCCAGGAAACCTGGATGTGGTCGCCATACGGCCGCGTGGAACTGATGTCGGCCAAGCTCGATCCGTACACGGAAAAGGCGGCGGGCATCAATGCCCTGAGCTACTTCAAGCAGACCGTGCGTTCGCGCATCGGCGCGCTCGGCGTGCGGGCCGAGGGCATCTATGTGGGCGGCCTGGGCACGTGGTTCCCGCGCGCGCGGCTTGAGTACCGCCACCAGTTCCAGGGCGCCGATGATGCGCGCCTGGCGTATGCCGACCTGGCGGCCGACGGCCCCGTGTACGTGATCCGCACGGTGCCGCAGCAGACGGGCAACTGGGCGGCGGGCCTGGGCGTCAAGCTGCTGCTGTCGAACGGCATGACCATCACCGTCGACTACAACAGCAATCTGAATATGGAGAGCGGGCGTACCCAGTCGGTGATGTTCGGCATCGCCATGCCGCTCAAGTAATCACCTGGCCAAGTTAGCGCTGATCGCCGGCCCTGAATCCATCCGGTCCGGCGATTTTTTTGCCCGCGCGCGTCACAGCGTCCACGGATGTTCTTGCGCGCCGGCGACGATGCCACCCAGCACGGCCTGGTCGCGTTCCGCATGGCTCTGGCGCAGAAAGATGGGCAGGTCGGCCGCCAGGCGCGCGAAATGGGCATCGCGGCACAGGGGACCGGCGCCCAGCGCGCGCGTGGTCAGGTGCAGGACCAGGGTGGCCGCGTCTTCCACGGCCAGGCGCAGGCGCAGCGCCAGGGCCATCGCGTCGCGTTGCGGATGCGCGTCAATCTCGGCGGCGCCTTCGCGCAGCAGGGCGCCGGCCGCGCGCAAGGCGCAGTCGATCTGGCCCAGTTGCGCCAGGCGCACGGGATCGGGGGCGGCATGCTGCGCGCGCGCGTGCAGGTGGCTGGCGATGGCGCAGGCGGCGCCATACCAGGCGGCCGCGATGCCCGCGCCGCCATGCCAGTAGCCGTGGCGTTCCAGGTAGGCGCCCGGCGCGCCCACAGGGAAGGCGCGCGCGGCGGAAAAGCTCACGTCGACGCTGTCGCAGGCCGCCATGCCGACGGCGTGCCAGCCTTCATCGGTGACGTGCACGCCCGGCTGCGACAGCGCAACGGAGGCAAGGCAAGCCTGGCCCTCGGCGTTCCAGCAGCTGATCAATGCATGGCTGAGGTCACTCGCACCGGAACACCAGGCCTTGCGGCCATCGAGCACATGGCGGCCATCCGCCGTTTGCTGCAGCGTGACGCGCGCCCCCGGCAGTTCCGCGCACCACACGCCCCAGCGGCTGCCGGCCGGCGCACCGGGGGCGTCGATTTCCGCCAGGATGGCGAGCGCATCGGTATGGCTTTCATACAGCTTGAGCAGGGACAGGTCGATGGCGGCGATGGCGGCCAGCATTTGCCAGCGCCGCAGGGTGGCGCCGTGGCCGGGCAGGGGTAGCTGGTCCAGCCCCGCGTCGCGCAGGCGGCGCAAGCCGTCGATGGGGGTGAAGGCGCTGTCCTGTGGCTGCAGCAGGGTGGCCAGCGCGGCGTCGGATGGCAGGGAGAAAGCGTGGGTCGACATGGCAAGCTCCTTTTTTAACAGGATGGCTTTCTGCTTTTGCAATGTCCGTTCGATTCTACACCTACCCTCGCTGACGGGCTCGAGGCCGTGAAGCTGCAGGGCCATGGACCCCGCAGCCAGTGACGCGCTTATTTTTTTACGTACAGCATGTCGGGCTCATAGCTGGTGCCGTTATGCGAGAAGGTGTAGAGCTTGTTGTCGCGCAAGAGGATGCCGCCTTTGATGGTTTGCGCCGGGCGCATGCCTTCGTCGAGCAGGCAGGTGGAGCCGCCGTCATATTCGATGCACCATTGCTGTTTGCCATCTTTCTTCACGTATTGCACGCCAGGTCCCGTGACGTTGAAGGTATAGGCGGGCATGGACAGATTCAGCTTGTCGATGCGCACGTTGCTGGCGGCGCCGTTTTCCGTCAGCTTGACGAGAACATCGGCCACGCCATCCGGTGTCGCGCTCATCTTTGCGGTCATGGTTTCCGTGCCCAGCAAGATGCCGCTGCAGCCGGTCTTGAGATAGGTTTCGATGGTGGAGGTCAGTTCCATCGCGCCGCTGCCATCGGCCTTGGCTGCGACCACCATGGTCTGGCGTTCATGTTCGTCGCACGGCGCTTGCCAGGTACCGACGTAGGGTGCCAGGGTCGAGCCGGCATTGGAATTGCCTGGATCACTGCTGCCGCCACCGCCGCAGCCAGCCAGCAGTGCCGTGCTTGATGTCAGGAATATTGCCACGAATTTTTTCATGCTCCATCCTTTTATTCCGGCAAGCATGCGTGCCGTAGACGCGGCAACAGTATAAAAGGATGGATCAGGGGCAATTCTCACCGAATGTATTCGTGACTTGATATAGATCAAGGGCACTCGCAGCCGCCTGGCAAGACAGGCTTAAAACTCTTCCCAATCATCGCCAGCAGGTGCCTTGGCCTGCGCTCTTTCCGTGGGCGCCGGCTTGGCAACGCTCAGGCGCTTGGCTGGCGACGGCGCTGCTTTTGTCGCCGTCGGCACCACCGGTGGTGTCGTTTGTTGCTGTGCGCCCAGCTTGAAGACGCTGACCACGTTAGCCAAATGGCTGGCCTGGTCCTGCAGGCTTTCGGCGGCGGCCGCCGCTTCCTCGACGAGGGCCGCGTTTTGCTGCGTCACGCCATCCATTTGCGCCAGCGCCTGGTTGACCTGGGCGATGCCGTCGCTTTGCTCGGTGGTGGCGACGCTGATGTCGGCCATGATGGCGGTGACCTTGCGCACGCTGTCGACCACCTGTTCCATAGTGGCGCCCGCTTCGTCGACGAGCTTGCTGCCGGCCGCCACCTTGCCGACGGAATCGTCGATCAGCAGCTTGATTTCCTTGGCGGCCGCCGCCGAGCGCTGCGCCAGGTTGCGCACTTCCGTGGCGACGACGGCGAAACCGCGTCCCTGTTCACCCGCGCGCGCCGCTTCCACGGCCGCGTTCAAGGCCAGGATATTCGTCTGGAAGGCGATGCCGTCGATGACCGAAATGATGTCGACGATCTTGTTGGACGAGTCGTTAATCGACGTCATCGTCTCGATCACCTTGCCGACCACTTCGCCGCTCTTTTGCGCCACGCTGGATGCAGACGCGGCCAGTTGATTGGCCTGGCGCGCATGGTCGGCGTTTTCCTTGACCGTGCCCGTCAGCTCTTCCACCGAAGCGGCCGTTTCTTCCAGCGAACTGGCTTGCTGTTCCGTGCGGGCCGACAGGTCGTTATTGCCTTGCGCAATTTCCGCGCTGGCGCGGGCCACGTTGTCGGCGCTGGCCTGCACTTGCAGCAGTACGGCGTGGATCTTTTCCACGAAGGCGTTGAAACCCTTGCCGATCACGGCCAGCTCGTCCGTACCCTTGACTTCCAGCTTGACGCGCAGGTCGGCGTCGCCGCTCGACAGGTCCGTCATGGTGCGGCCCAGGGTGCGCAGGGGACGGGTCAACTGGTTGACGACGAGGATCAGAATGCCGGCCGTGGCCGCCGCGCACAGCAGGGCGACGATCAGGGTGTAGATCATCAGGTCGCGCGCCGAGGCCGTGGCCACGCTTTTCGGGAAATTCAGTTCCACGCTCCAGGGCGCGATATCGGGGTGGATCTGCAGCGGCTGCAGCAAATGGATGTAGCCCTTCTCGTCCTCGTATTCATACGGCTGGCCCTGGCGCACCTTTTCCAGGCCGGCGGCCGGCACGTCGTCGGCCTTCTTGCCCAGCCGCTCGGGCACGGGGTGGCTCGCGTACAGGCCGCCGTTCGAGATCAGGGCCAGCTTGCCGCCCTCGATCACTTTCAGGTCGGCGAGGATTTTCGCCAGGCGCGTAAGCATGAAGTCGGCGCTGGCCACGCCCTTGAAGCTGCCATCGATCATGATGGGCGCCACCAGCGAGGCCATCAGTACATTCTTGCCATCGACGGGGTAGATGTATGGTTCTGTAAAGTAAGTCTTGCCTGTGCGCTTGGGCACGTCATACCAGTCGTTGGCCCCCGGTTTCGGGTCGAAGACGATGGGTTCGACTTGCAGCTTGCCGCCGGCGCCCCGCGTCCAGTAGGGCATGAAGCGGCCGCTGGCGTCGTAGTACGGCTTCTGGTTGGCGAAATCCGCATCCTTGCCGTCGAGCGCGTTCGGCTCCCACGTCACGGCCGAGCCCAGCAAGTCTTCCGAACTGATCAACGTCGCCTTGGTCAGTTCATTGATCTGTTCGCGCTGCAGGGGCAGGCTGGCGCTTTTGGTGCCGCGCATGGCGCCGGCCAGGCTGGACACGCTGGACAGGTTGCTGGCGATGCGCGCCTGCAATGCTCCCGCCACTTCGCGCGCCGACGTGCGCGCCAGGTCCAGCGCGGCCGCTTCGGCGCTGGCGCTGCTCTTGTAGCCGATCACGGCCGCCGTGACGCCCAGGCTGAGGATGGCGAGCGCGGTGGCGGCGACGCAGATTTTACTGTTCAGTGAGAGTTGCATGATGCTGTTCCTTGATGGGGAGGGGTATTGGTGTCATGGGCGTCGCGGGTGGCGCGCCTAGAACGTCTTGCTGATGGCCAGCACGAAGGTGGCCGCGGCGGGGTTCGACGTGTCGAACTGGCCGGCCGCATTCGGGATGCCCAGGGTGTAATGGTCGTAGGCATCGGTGGCACCCCAGGCGCGCGTGACGGCGGCGCTGGCGCTCCAGCCGCCGTCGAAGGTCCGGGTGACACCGATCTTGGCGTCGCGCCAGTTCCACATGGCGTTGCCCGTGCCCGCCACCCGGCCATTGCCGGCGTGCAGATTCAAGGTCCAGGCATTGCCCAGGTCGACATTCGCGCCCACGTCCAGGTAGCCCGTGCCGCGCGCATTGCTGATACCGAAGAAATCCCGCGTGACGGTATGGTTGTACTTGGCGTACAGCATCTTGTAGCTGAGGCCCAGCGACAGTTCGCCATAGTCGTACTTCACGCCCGTGGCGCGGTAGACGGCGCCCGGATACTTGTAATAGTAGGCCAGCACGCTGTAGCCGAGTTCACCGACCGTGCCGCTGTAGCCGCCGTACACGTCCCATTCGATGGTCGCATCCTCGATATAGCGGTCGCTGACGGTGGACGCCCACGTGCCCAGCGACCAGCCGCTCGGGTGCGCGTAGTCGGCCCCCGCCTGCAGCGCCGGCTTGCCCCAGGTCTGGCGAAAGCCGCGCGAAATGTATTGCGATGTGAGACTGGCATTGGCGGTAAAGGTGGCGGCGGGGCTGTCCGTGGTCTGCGCCTGCACGGGCAGGGCGGCCAGCAGCAGGAGGCAGCCGAGCAAGGACGTGGCAGGAAAATAGTGGTGCGATGGCATGGCAGTCAGCTCCGTATTTGCTGGCAGCGGCCGTTCAGGCGCGTTGCCCTGATGGTTGCAATAAAAATGCGGAATGGACTTTTTGAGAGACAAGGCGATACCGCCTGCATGCTCGCATGAACATGCACACATTCTCACCAAACGTAACTGAAAGGATAGGGGCTGGGACTAGTGGAAGTCAACAAAGTTGCGTACAGGAAAGCGTAAGTTGTTGTTTCCTGGCACTTTTTCATGCACCTGTCATCTTGCTGGTGCACCCCGGCTGGCTGCCTGTTGCAAGCCGGCCAGCAAGCCGGGCAGGGCGGCATGCAGGGTTGGCAAGTCATCTGCCAGCGCTTCGGCCTGCATTTCCACCCGGCCCGATGGCTGGCCCCAGACGACCTGGGCGCTGAGCCGGGCACCCGACTCGAGGCCCGTGACGCTGACCAGCAGCGCGACTTCTTCCGGGGCATCATCGGGCACGTCTTCGAGCAGGCAGGAAATGCCGAAGTGATAATCCTGGAAGGCGCTGGCCGTGCCGCTGGAAAAGGCGAAGACGGAGGCGAGCGCCCGTGGCGCGGCGGCCGCAAGTGGCGGCAGGGCGGCGCGGAACAGGGGCAGCAAGTCGTTTTCCAGCTGGAGCACCAGAGGATGGGTGTGGACGAGGACGGTCATGGCAGGGTGGATCAGTGGGCGGCGCGCGATGTTAGCAGTTTTTGCCGCCGCTGTGCGCAGGTACTGGTCCTAGGTACTGATCCTAGATATTGGTCCTACCAGTGGCCTCAATCGTCATCACTGGTGACGCGCGTGCGCACGAAATCGATGTGGCTTTGCATGGCCGTGCGCGCCTCTTCCGGCTGACTGGCGCAGATCGCTACGCACAGGGTGCGGTGCTGCGACAGCAGGTGCAGCGAAGTGGCGTCATCCTGCTGGCGCAAGCCCGTGCCGTTGATGGTGATGTGTTCGCGCAGCATGCCGATGATGCTGGTGTGCAAGTGCAAAAACATGGTGTTGTGCGACGCTTGCGCGATGACTTCATGCAGCCGCGCGTCGGCCTGCGCCTCGCCGTGCTTGTCGTCGCTGGCGCGCGCCTGTTCCAGCTCGCCCAGCAGCGCCATGATCTGCGCGCGCTCGTCCCCGCTGGCCCGCTGCGCGGCAAAGTAGGCGGTCGCTCCTTCCAGCACGCGGCGAAATTCGAGGATGTCGTCGCGCAGGGCCGGGTGGTCGGCCACCAGCTGGCTCCACGGCGACGCCATGCCGGTGCGCAATTGATCCGTCACGAACACGCCGGCACCGCGCCGGCTGCGCACGAGGCCCCGCGCCGCCAGCCGCTGCACGGCTTCGCGCACGGTGTTGCGCGAGACTGCATATTGCTGCGCCAGCAGGCGTTCGGCCGGCAGCTGCGCACCCGCCGGCAAGCTGCCGTCCAGCAGGGCGGTCTCCAGCCTGCGCATCACCATCTCGACCCTGCCCCGCGTTTGCATGCCTGTCGCCATCGATGTCTTCCGGTGTTGTTTTAAAGTGGTCCGAGCAATTTGAAGTGGCTCGCGGAAGCTGGAATTATGCGTGAACCGGTCATTCTTAACAACACACAGCGGCGCCGCAGCAACACACAGAGCGCCGGGGAGACACAGCCATGCCGCCAGAACCGCAGCCAGACCCGCGCCAGCCGCGCCAGTATCCATCGCCACCGCCGCAGGTGTACCTGTTCGCCACCTGCCTGGTCGACCTGTTCGTGCCGCAGGCGGGCCTCGACGCGGTGCGCCTGCTGGAGCGGGAAGGCTTGCTGGTGCATTATCCGCGCGGCCAGAGCTGCTGCGGCCAGCCCGCCTACAGCAGCGGCAATCCGGAACAGGCGCGCGCCGTGGCCCGCGCCCAGCTCGACCTGTTTGCGCAGCCGTGGCCCGTGATCGTGCCCTCCGGCTCCTGCGCCGGCATGATGCGCCACCATTGGCCGCAGCTGTTCCAGGACGACCCCGTCGCCGGCCCGAAGGCGATAGAACTGGCCGAACGCGTGTATGAACTGAGCGAATTTCTCGTCTGCGTGCTGAAGCTCGATCTTGCCGGCATGGGTGCCGCCGCGCAGGCCGATGAAACGGTGGTGCTGCATACCTCGTGCGGTGCGCGCCGCGAGATGGGCACGCGCATCCACGGCGTGGCCCTGGTCGACGCCTTGCCCGGCGTGACGCGCATCGAACACCAGCGCGAATCGGAATGCTGCGGCTTTGGCGGCACGTTTTCATTGAAGCACCCCGATATTTCCGGCGCCATGGTCAGCGACAAGATCGCCTCGGCCTGCGCCACGGGCTGCGACCGGCTCGTCTCGGCCGACTGCGGCTGCCTGCTCAATATCGGCCACGCCGCGCAGCACCAGGGCGCGCCGCTACCCGTCGAGCATATGGCCAGCTTCCTGTGGCGCCGTACGGGAGGCGTGGCATGAGCGCGATCCTGACCGCCCGCGAACGCATGCTGGGGCGCTTGCGCGCCGCCGCGCCCGCCGCACCGGAAGCGGTGGACGCCATCGATACAGCCATCGACCAGCACTACCTGGCACGCCGCGCGCAAGCGCCGCTGCCGGCACGGGACAGGATCGCCGCCATGCAGGCCGCCTTGCGCGCCTCGCATGCGCAAGTCGATTGCGTGAGCGTGGACACCTGGCCCGCCTTGCTGGCGCAGCGCCTCGGTGAACACGGCGTGCGCCGTTTGCTGCTCGATACCGGCAGCGCCGAAGGGCAGGCCTTGCGCGCCGCCTTGCCACCTGCGGTGGAGACGCTGTCTTTCACGCGTCCGCTGGCGCAGTGGAAAAGTGAACTGTTCGACACTGTCGATGCGGGTTTCACCATCGCGCGTTCCGGCATCGCCGCCACGGGCACCCTGGTCATCGCACCCGATGCGGCCACGCCGCGCACGGTGTCCCTGGCGCCACCCCTGCATGTCTGCCTCGTGTATGCGAGCACCCTGCACGTGGACTTGCACGCGGCGGCGCGCGCCGAGCGCTGGGCGGACGGCATGCCGGCCAACCTGGTGCTGGTGTCCGGTCCCTCGAAAACGTCCGATATTCAGCAGACGCTGGCCTATGGCGCGCACGGCCCGCGCTGGCTGTGGGTACTGATCATCGATGATTTGTCCGCCCATGAAGGGGGGCAGCCATGAACGCCAAGCCCCTGCAATTCGTCAAGCCGGCCGATTTCCATGCGCGCGCCCGCGCCGCGCTGGACGACCCGAAACTGCGCCAGAGCTTTCGCGGCGCCATGGATTTTTTACAGGACAAGCGCAAGACGCAATTCCCCGACGGCGACGAGCTGGAACGCCTGCGCGACATCGGCGAAGCCGTGCGCCGGCATGCGCTGGCGCGCCTGCCCGATTTGCTGGTGCAGCTGGAAGACAAGCTGACGGCGGCCGGCGTGCAGGTGCACTGGGCCGAGGATGGCGAGCAGGCCAACGCCATCATCCACGCCATCGCCGAAAGGAACCGGGCGACGCGCTTCATCAAGGGCAAGTCGATGGCCAGCGAGGAAATCGAGCTCAATCACTATCTGGAAGCGCGCGGCATGACGTGCCTGGAATCTGACATGGGCGAGTACATCGTGCAGCTGGCCGGCGAAAAGCCGTCGCATATCGTCATGCCGGCCATTCACAAGACGAAGGCCGACATCGCCGGCCTGTTCGCCGAGCATATTCCCGACGCGCCCTACACGGAAGACGTCGACAGCCTGATCCAGACGGGGCGGCGCGCCCTGCGCCAGGCGTTCGTTGATGCCGATATCGGCCTGTCGGGCGTGAACTTCGCGGCGGCCGACACGGGCACCCTGTGGCTGGTGGAAAACGAGGGCAATGGCCGGCTGACGACGTCCGTGCCGGACGTGCACATCGCCATCATGGGCATGGAAAAGGTCGTGGCCAAGCTCGAACATATCGTGCCGCTGGCCAGCCTCCTGACGCGCTCGGCGACGGGGCAGGCCATCACCACGTATTTCAACCTGATTTCCGGCCCGCGCCGCGCCGGTGAAAAAGATGGGCCGCGCGAAGTGCACCTGGTCTTGCTCGACAACGGCCGCAGCCAGGCCTATGCCGACGAGCAGCTGCGCGCCACCTTGCAATGCATACGCTGCGGCGCCTGCATGAACCACTGTCCCGTCTATACGCGCATCGGCGGCCACGCCTACGGCACCACGTATCCGGGGCCGATCGGCAAGATTATCTCGCCCCACTTGCTGGGACTCGACGCGACGGCGGACCTGGCCACCGCATCGAGCCTGTGCGGCGCCTGCGGCGAAGTGTGCCCCGTGCGCATTCCGATTCCACAGCTGCTGGTGCGCCTGCGCACGGAAGCGAACCGCAATCCGCATGAGGAAGTCAGCCATCCGCTGCGCGGGCAGGGCGCCACGTTCAGCCGCGGCGAAAGCCTGATCTGGCGCTTCTGGAGCGGCGCCTTCGCGCGCCCCGCCAGCTACCGGCTGTTCCGCTGGGCCGCCACGCGGCTGCGCCTGCTGACGCCGCGCGCGCAGCTGGGCTGGACGCAGCACCGCAAGCCCTTGACGCCGGCGCCGCGCAGCCTGGCCGACCTGCTCAATGCACGGGGGCAGGAAGAATAGCCCGTTCCCGGAGCACCGCAAAAAACACGCTACACACAATTACATCAAAAGCCGTTTTTTCACTTAACCCGCATCCACCGGAGGAGACCCGACATGCAAACCTGGACCCAACTTTATACACCGCTCGGCAGCTTGTGGCTGTCGTCGCTGGCGGCAGCCATTCCCATCATTTTCTTCTTCATCGCCCTGGCGGCGCTGCGCATCAAGGGACATGTGGCGGCCGCCGTCACCCTGGCGCTGGCGCTGGCCGTGGCGATTTTTGCGTATGGCATGCCCGTGCCGCAGGCGCTGGCGGCGGCCGGTTATGGCTTTGCGTATGGCTTGTGGCCGATCGCCTGGATCATCGTCACGGCCGTCTTCCTGTACAAGATCGTCGTGAAAACAGGGCAGATCGACATCATCCGCGCCTCCGTGCTGTCGGTCACGGACGACCAGCGCCTGCAGGTGCTGTTGATCGGCTTTGCCTTCGGCGCCTTCCTGGAAGGGGCGGCCGGCTTCGGCGCGCCCGTGGCGATTACCTCGGCCTTGCTGGTGGGCCTGGGCTTCAACCCGCTGTATGCGGCGGGCCTGTGCCTGATCGCCAACACGGCGCCCGTGGCCTTCGGCGCCATGGGCATCCCCATCATCGTGGCGGGTCAGGTGACGGGCATCGACCCCTTCCTGATCGGCGCCATGGCGGGCCGCCAGTTGCCGCTGCTGTCGCTGCTGGTGCCGTTCTGGCTGGTGTTCATGATGGATGGTTTCCGCGGCGTGCGCGAAGTGTGGCCGGCCGCGCTGGTGACGGGTTTGAGCTTTGCCGTCACCCAGTACTTCACGTCGAACCATATCGGCCCTGAACTGCCGGACATCACCTCGGCCCTCGTCAGCCTGGTGTCGCTGACCCTGTTCCTGAAAGTGTGGCAGCCGAAGAATGCGAAAGTGGCGCATGCCGTCGGCGGCGGCACGGCCGCGCTGTCCGGTTTTGGCGGCGCAGGCGGTGCTGCGGCCGTGCGCGGCGGTGGCAACCGCGCCGCCTCGCCCTACACGATGGCGCAGACCATGCGCGCCTGGGCGCCATTCGGCCTGTTGACGGCCATCGTTACCGTGTGGAGCCTGCCCGGCTTCAAGGCCCTGTTTGCCGCCGGCGGCGCCTTGTCCAGCCTGGTCATCAAGATCCACGTGCCTTACCTCGACAAGCTGGTGATGAAGACGATGCCCATCGTGGCCGAGCCGAAGGCGTATGACGCCGTGTTCAAGCTCGATCTGCTGTCGGCCGTGGGTACGGCGATCTTGCTGACGGCCGTGCTGTCGATGCTGATGCTGCGCATGAAGCCGCGCGATGGTCTGAAGGCGTTTGTGGAAACGATCGTGGAGTTGCGCCGTCCCGTGCTGTCGATCGGCCTGGTGCTGGCGTTTGCCTTCGTTGCCAATTACTCGGGCATGTCGTCCACCCTGGCCCTGCTGCTGGCCGGCAGCGGCGCCGCCTTCCCGTTCTTCTCGCCGTTCCTGGGCTGGCTGGGCGTCTTCCTGACGGGTTCCGACACGTCGTCGAACGCCTTGTTCTGCTCCCTGCAAAACACGACGGCGCACCAGATCGGCGTCTCCGACACCCTGATGGTGGCGGCTAATACGACGGGCGGCGTGACGGCGAAGATGATCTCGCCCCAATCGATCGCCGTCGCCTGCGCGGCGACCGGCCTGGTGGGCAAGGAATCGGACCTGTTCCGCTTTACCTTGAAGCACAGTCTGTTGTTTGCCGTCATCATCGGCATCATCACCATGCTGCAGGCCTACGTCTTCACCGGCATGATCCCGCATTGAGCGGTCCGTAGAAGTACGTAGTAAAACTAGATGAAATGACAGTAAAACGTGCAGACGGTCATGAAAATGACCTGATGCACTGCAACATAGCGAGGATGGCCCGGCGCAATGCCGGGTCCGCAGCGATGCCCTCGGCATCGAGACCCGACCCCAGCAGCGGCAAGCTGATGCTGGCGTCGTCGATCAGGCGCGCCGACATGGTGACTACCGTTTCGCGCAGGGCCGCCTGCGCATGCGTGGCGCGCGGCGAGGCGTTCAGCAGCACCAGCGGCTTGTCGATGAACGATTCATTTCCCACCATCCAGTCCAGCGCGTTTTTCATGGGGCCGCTCACGCCGTGTGCGTACTCGGGGCTGGCCAGCATCAGCACGTCGGCCGCCAGGATGGCGTCGCGCAAGTCCGTCACGGCCGGCAGGCTGTCGGCGTCGAGGTCGGGATTGAACAGCGGTAACTCACCGAGTCCCGTATAGATGCGGATGTCGAATGGCGGTGGCGCAAGCCCGGCGATGGCGCGCAGCAGGGCGGTGTTCAGCGAGGCAGCGCGCAGGCTGCCGGCGATGGCGAGAATGGTAATGGGCGTGTGCATCCCGCCTGTATAGCCCATCCTGTGCTCAAGCGCAAGGCGAGCAGGATGGCGCTATCGATGTTGCAACAGCCGGTGAGCGACTGGGGACTGCGGCAATACTGCGTCAATCTTAACGGCTCAGACCGCTCATCCAGCTTGGCTGCGGATTGGCACGTGCCAGTTCGCGCATGCGGTATTCCAGGTCGTAGCGGTCGGTCGATTCGGCCAGGTAGGCTTCTTCGTAAGCGCGTTCGCGGCGGTCGCTGCTTTGGTTCAGCCAGGCGCCAACACGTTTGGCGGCGTGGACCAGGGTAGCGACGATATTGCTGTTTTGCGTGGTGTGGTAAGTAAATGCGGTAGACATGGCAGACTCCTTATGTGGCGTGCCGCGTTGTGCTGCACTGCAATATAAGTATAGCGATTCCAAGTTATAAGGCTACTTTTGATTTCAAATGTCGGCTATTCATTTTTAGAATAACAGGCGGGAAAGCTGCGCAATACGGGGCTTTAAGGCATAATGCGGGCGCAGTATCGTAGTTTTACTACAAGACTGTTTTGTCCTGAATGTTGTTTTCTGACGCAGCCCGCAGGCGTGCCGCGCCCACAAGACATCATTTTGGCGAGAAACGGTCGGCCGTGCGCCTGCCGCGCGCAAGTATCGCCATGTCCGCCCCTGTTTCGCTGATGGCAGTCATGGCCCACGCTGATATCTGCGTGGCGCTTGCGCGTCCTGGTGCTGCCCGGGTGGAAACGCTTCCATGCCAGGCAAGATCAACTTGGAATTGAAAAATGGAGAAGGTATGGAATACGTAAAGCAAGGCCAGGGCGTACCGTCCGCACAGGCCGGCACGCAAAACAATACGGGCGCCCTGATCATTGTCACGGTGCTGTTTTTCATGTGGGGACTGCTGACATCGCTCAATGATGTGCTGATTCCCCATCTGCGTTCGATCTACACCCTGACGTATGTGCAGGCGATGCTGGTGCAGTTCTGCTTCTTTGGCGCCTACGCCATCGTTTCGCTGCCGGCCGGCATGCTGATCAAGAAGATCGGCTACCAGCGCGGCGTCGTCGCCGGCCTGCTGATCGCGGCCGCCGGCTGCGCCATGTTCTACCCGGCGTCGACCGGCAGCTACGCGCTGTTCCTGCTGTCCTTCTTCATCCTGGCGGCCGGCATCACCGTGCTGCAGGTGGCGGCCAACCCGTACGTGACGGAACTGGGCGACCCGCAGACGGCGTCGAGCCGTTTGACCTTGACGCAAGCGTTCAACGCGCTGGGCACCACCGTGGCGCCTGCGCTGGGCGGCATGCTGATCTTGTCGGGTACCGTGCTGACGGTGCAGCAGTTCGACCTGCTGCCGGCGGCCGAGCAACTGGCTTACCGCGCCAAGGAAGCTGCCTCCGTGCAGGGCCCGTACCTGGTGCTGGCCGCTACCCTGGTGATCCTGGCCGTGCTGTTCGCGCTGGCGAAATTGCCGAAGATTTCGCATGCCGACGATGCCGCCGCCCTGGCGCACGATGGCCACAAGGTCTCGATCTGGTCGCACCGCCATTTGGTGCTGGGCGCGCTGGCCATCTTCCTGTACGTGGGCGGTGAAGTCAGTATCGGCAGCTTCCTGATCAACTTCCTGGGCGAGAGCCATATCGCGGGCCTGAGCCACGCCGACGCCGCCTATTTCGTCAGCTATTACTGGGGTGGCGCCATGCTGGGCCGCTTCGTCGGCTTCGCCGTGATGCGCTATGTCAGCCCGGGCAAGACGCTGGCCTTCAACGCCGCCGTCGTCATCGCGCTGATCCTCGTCGCCGTGTTCTCCAGCGGTCACACGGCCATGTGGGCCTTGATCGCCGTCGGCCTGTTCAACTCCATCATGTTCCCGACCATCTTCAGCATGGCCTTGAACAAGCTGGGTGCGCAAACGGGACAAGGTTCGGGCATCCTCTGCATGGCCATCGTCGGCGGCGCCATCGTGCCGTTCATCCAGGGCTTCCTGGCCGACCACATCAACCTGCAACTGTCCTTCCTCGTGCCGGCCCTGTGCTACACCTTCATTCTGTACTTCGGCTGGAAGTACGCCAGCATGTACAACGACAGCGCCAAGTAAGCAAGGTGGCGTGATCAAGCAAAAGGGTGGCCTCGGCCACCCTTTTTTACGTCAGTGCGCGAACTGCGTACCCAGCACGTCCTGGCATACCTCGAGCCAGGCGCGCGCCGCATGCGACAGATAGCGCCCGCTCCAGATATGCGCCACCTGCCACGCCACCTCCGGCTCGACGATGCGCACCGCCTCCAGCGGTTCGCCGGCCAGGCGGTGGATGAACGGCTCGGGCAGCAGGGCCACGCCCAGGCCCGCCGAGGCCATCGCCACCAGCCAGTCCCACTGGCCGCTCTGGGCCGCGATGGTCGGTGCAAAGCCCGCTTGCGCGAAATGCTGGCGCAGGCTGCGCGTCAGCGCGAAATCATCCTTTAACAACACCAGCGGCAAGTTGGCCAGTGCCTTGAAGGGCAGGGTCGTGCGGTTTTTCTGGAACGTGCCCGGCTCGGCCAAGGCCCAGATCGGGTAGTTGGCCACTTCCACGGTCACGAGATCGAGTTCCGGGTCGGCCGGCAGCACCGTCATGCCGATTTCCAGCTCGCCGGCCGCCACCTGGCGCTCGATCTGCTGGCCCGTGTCTTCCTGCAGGGTCAGGCTGATGTGCGGGTGGCGCGCGCGGAAGGCTTTTAACACAGGTGTGAACAGCACATTGATCATGGGCGGGATGCCCACCGTCAGGCTGCCGCGCTGCAAGGCCTGGGTGTCGCGCACTTCCAGGGTCAGCTGGCGCATATTGGCCAGCATTTCCTGGCCATGCTGGTAGACGATGCGGCCCGTGTCCGTCAGGGTCAGCTTGCGCCCGTCGCGCACCAGCAGCTGCGCGCCCACTTCATCTTCCAGCTGGCGCACCATCTTGCTGATGGTCGACTGGGTCAGGTGCAGCGATTCGGCCGCCTGCGTAAAGCTCGACAGGCGCACGGTTTCGACGAAATAGCGCAGGGAACGGATATCCAAGAGGAGGCTCGGCGTTGGCAAGGCATGAAAATATCGACTGAATATGACGAAATTAATTCATGCCATGCATGTGACCGCGATTTTATACTGATTCCACTTATGGGGCTGGTGTATGACAGCCATCCAGTTTGAGAATATGAAGAAGATCAGGAGCATCAGATGTACGAAGACCGTATCCGCCACCCAGGCTTGCTCGGCAAAATCATGAGCGCCGATGAGGCAGCCAAATTGTTCCATAACGGCATGCGTGTCGGCATGAGCGGTTTTACCCGTGCCGGCGACGCCAAGGCCCTGCCGCGCGCGCTGGCCGAGCGCGCCCTGCAAGACCCCTTGAGCCTGACCCTGATCACGGGCGCTTCGCTGGGCAATGGCAGCGACGGCCTGATGGCTGAAGCGGGCGTGCTGGCGCGCCGCATGCCGTTTCAGGTCGACCCTGTCTTGCGCGGCAAGATCAACAACGGCGAAGTCATGTTCATCGACCAGCATCTGTCGGAAACGGCCGAGCAGCTGCGTTCGGGCAACCTGGCCGCCGTCGATATCGCCGTCATCGAAGCGACGGCCATCACGGCGGCCGGCGCCATCATCCCGACCATGTCGGTGGGCAACTCCGCCGCCTTTGCCCAGCAGGCCACGCAGGTGATCATCGAGATCAACCTGTCCACGCCGCTGGCGCTGGAAGGCTTGCACGACATCTATATACCGCAAACCTTGCCGGGCCGCGAGCCGATTCCCCTCACGCGCGTGGACCAGCGCCTGGGCAGCACGGCCATCGCCATCGACCCGGCCCGCATCGCCGCCATCGTCATCACGGACAGTCCCGACAGCCCGTCGAACGCCTTGCCGCCCGACGCGGAAACGCAGGCGATCGCCGGCCATGTGATCGCCTTCCTGCAAGGCGAAGTGGCGGCCGGGCGCATGGGGCCGGAATTGCTGCCGCTGCAGGCGGGCATCGGCACCATCGCCAACGCCGTGCTGCATGGCCTGATCGGTTCGCCTTTCCAGAACATGACCATGTATTCCGAAGTGCTGCAGGACAGCGCCATCGAGCTGCTCGATTCGGGCCAGCTGGCGTTTGCCTCGGCTTCGTCGATCACCCTGTCGGCCGCCGTGCATCAAAAGCTGATGGACAATATCGACCATTACCGCTCGAAAATCGTGCTGCGCCCGCAAGAGATCAGCAACCATCCCGAGATCGTGCGCCGCCTGGGCATCATCGCGCTGAACACGGCGCTCGAGTTCGATATCTACGGCAACGTCAATTCCACGCACGTGTGCGGCACGCACATGATGAACGGCATCGGCGGCTCGGGCGACTTCGCGCGCAATGGGCAAGTGTCGATGTTCGTGTCGAAATCGGCGGCCAAGGGCGGGCGCATTTCCAGCGTCGTGCCGATGGTCTCGCATGTGGACCACACGGAGCATGACGTCGACGTGCTGGTGACGGAGTGGGGTTTTGCGGACTTGCGCGGCCTGGCGCCGCGTGAACGGGCACCGTTGATCATCGAGCGCTGCACGCATCCCGATTACCGCGCGCAGCTGCGTGCTTATTACGATGCGGCATGCCAGCGTGGCGGCCACACGCCGCACATCCTGCAAGAGGCGCTGTCGTGGCATACACGCTACCAGGAAACACAGAGCATGCTGGCAGCGCAGTAAATCCTCGTCAGCGCAAAGGCAGGGCAGGGCGGTGCGGCACCGCACCTGCCTTTTTACTTTCCTCAGTACATATGCAGCGCCTTGGCGCCCAGGCCCAGCAGGGCAAACGTGGTGGTGGCCTGTATGCCCATGAACCACAGGAAGTGGGTGTGCATGTGCTTGCGGATGTCGCCCAGTTCCGTGCGCAGGGCGTGGCAGTCGCCGCGCAAGTCGCCGCGAAATTGCGTCAGGTCGGCGCGCAGCAGCTGTGATTCGTCGTGCAATTCCGTGCGTACCTTATCGAGGCCTTCGTCAAGACGCTGTTCCAGGGTCTTGAACCATAGCCGGTCATGTTCCCGGTCCGTTTCCAGTTTTGTCAGGCGCGCTTCCATGCGTACAGCATTGTTCGCGCTTTGCTGTTTGTCAAGCCGGTCCGTGGAATAGGCTTCGTTCATCTCGCACTCCTTCGCGCAAGCCGCGCTGCATCGGCGCAGGCGGCTTCACTCGACTGTCCGCCTTTTCCGTCCGCCTGGTTTGCGCTGGATCAAACGTCAGGAGGGCGGTGCGAAGCGCAGGCGGATGCCTGCCGTGACGACGGCGAGCAAGTCGTCGATATGCGCGTTCATTTCCGGGTGCGGCGTCCATGGGTCGCCCGCATCCATGACGATGCGCAGCGACACGAGGCCGTGCAGCGATTGCCAGAAGATTTGCGTCATCGTGTGCAGCGCCGGCTCGTCCTGGCGCACCTGGCCCGTTTGCGCCAGCTCGCCGAACAGGTGCAGCGCGTAGGCATACGGGTCTTGTTCGATATTGCCGTGTTCCACATCGACGGCGTCGACTTCCGCGTGCGGGCGCAGCTCCATGAAGATCAGCGAATACTCGTCGGGGTGCTGGAAACCATACTCAATATAGGCGCGGCCGACCAGGCTGATGCGTTCCCATGGATCGGTGCTGGTGTCGCAGGCCGTGCGCATGGCGCGCACCAGTTCCAGCAAGTCCTTGTCCATGGCCTGGGCGATCAGGGTGGCTTTGTCGCGGAACAGGGCGTACACGACGGTGGTGGAAAAGCCGGCCGCCTCGGCCACCTTGCGGATGGAGACGGCGCGCGCGCCGCCCTTCTTGATGAGGTCTTTGACGACGTCGATGATGTGCTCGCGCCGCGCCTGCGCCTCGCGTAATTTTCTTTCCTGAATATTGGTCAGCTTCTTGTCCACGACTCTTTCCTGGCGACTCTATAAAAGCAGGAATTATAGGGGGGCGACGGGCCGCTAATGTGTCTGGCATTGTTACAATTCAGTTTTTTGTCCGGTGGATGCGACAGTCGACCGATTTTTCGCGCTTCAGCCCCGCGCTTTTCCATCGATGCCCCGGAATGGTGCATAAATCGCCGGGCCAGGCTTTGCGAACGGGGCCAAAGGGCGGAAAATAGCAGGATAGCTTACACTGCGTTTTTTAGCGCAACGGCGCTGGCCCACGAGGCAACGCCGGAACACTTACATTCGGACGGGATCATTACATGACCATTAAAATCAGCCAGAACTTCGACTCGGGCGCCATCGACGTGGTGAGCGCCACCAGCGCCGGCGCCATCGACCTGAATTTGCGCAAGGATAGCCACGCCGACATCCATCAGTGGTTCCACTTCCGCCTGCAGGGCGCGCGGGGTCAGGCATGCACGATGCGCTTCCTGAACGCGGGCCAGGCCACCTATCCGGCCGGCTATGAAGACTACCAGGCCGTGGCCAGCTACGACAGCGAAAACTGGTTCCGCGTGCCGACCACGTTCGACGGCCAGGTCATGACGATCTCGCACACGCCGGAACTCGACAGCGTGTACTACGCCTACTTCGAGCCGTATTCGTGGGAACGCCATCTGCGCCTGCTGGGCGAAGTGGCCGAGCATCCGCTGGCGCGCGTGTCCGACCTGGGCAGCACGGTCGATGGCCGCGACATGAACATGGTTACCATCGGCAATCCGCAGGCGGAAAAGAAAATCTGGGTCATCGCGCGCCAGCATCCGGGCGAATCGATGGCCGAATGGTTCGTTGAAGGCTTGATCGACTCGCTGCTCGACGATGCCAACCCGATCGCGCGCAAACTGCTGCAGCGCGCCGTGTTCCACATCGTGCCGAACATGAATCCGGACGGCTCCATCCGCGGCAACCTGCGCACGAATGCGGCCGGCGCCAACCTGAACCGCGAATGGATGACGCCATCGCTGGAATCGAGTCCGGAAGTGCTGTGCGTGAAAAACAAGATCCACGAAACGGGCGTCGACATGTTCTTCGACATCCACGGCGATGAAGCGTTGCCGTACAACTTTGTGGCCGGCAATGAAATGCTGGAAAACTTCACGCCGGCGCAAGCGGCGCACCAGAAGGCCTTCATCGAGCGCTACAAGCAGGCCAGCCCCGATTTCCAGGACAAGTTCGGCTATGCGGCCAGCAAGTACAAGTCCGACATGCTGACCCTGGCGTCGAAATACATCGGCCACCACTTCGGCTGCCTGGCGCTGACCCTGGAAATGCCGTTCAAGGAAAACGCCGATTTGCCGGACCCGGCCGTGGGCTGGAACGGCGCGCGCAGCGCGGCACTGGGCGCGGCCATGCTGCAGCCTATTCTGCTGTCGCTCGATTGAACGGCGTTGATCATGGGCGTCGAGATCGAGCGTAAATTTCTGCTGGCCGGCGATGCCTGGCGCGGCCTGGGGCAGGCGGTGCTGCTGCGGCAGGGCTATCTGTCGTCCGCGCGCGAGCGCGTGGTGCGCGTGCGCATCGAGGGCGAACAGGCGATGCTGACCATCAAGGGCGCCAACGTGGGCGCCACGCGCGGCGAATGGGAGTATCCGATTCCGCTGGCCGACGCCGCCGAACTGCTCGACGGCCTGTGCGAGCAGCCGCTGATCGAAAAGGTTCGCCACCGCATCGACCACGCGGGCATGGTATGGGAAGTCGACGAGTTCCTCGGCGCCAATGCGGGCTTGTTGGTGGCCGAGATCGAGCTGGCATCTGAAGACCAGCCGTTCGAGAAGCCGGAGTGGATCGGCGCGGAAGTGTCGGGCGATGCGCGCTACTACAACGCGAATTTGATCCGCCACCCGTTTTCACAGTGGTGATGGTGTTGTAAATGACGTTGCAATGAAAAAGGCGGAACCGAGGTTCCGCCTTTTTTGTGCGCCAACGCTGCTGTCGGATTACGCCGTGCCGGCTAATCCGACCTACGGCCCATACCGGCAGCGTAGGTCGGATTAGCGCGCAGCGCGTAATCCGACAAGCCTGCATTAATGGAAGTGTTCCGTGCCCTGCGGCGTATCTTCCGGCATCTCCGCATGCGCCAGCTCGCCGACCGGGTCGGCAAACAGGGGGGCGCCGCAATCGTCGCAGTATTCACCGACAAAACGTTCCGCGTGGCGCTTGATCTGCGTCACGCCGGCGGCGTTCAGGTGCTCGATGATTTCATCGACCGGCGTCTTTTGCTTGTCCAGCGCGGCGATGCCGACCTGGATCAGGCCTTCGATCGGCGTGCCATCCTCGTCTTCCTGGCCGTACAAAGGCCAGACGATGCCGTAGATGACGTCCGGCGCCTGGCGCAGGGTGAAGGCGATGCGGTACTCGTCCACCTGGCCGTCGGCCGCTTCCTCGCCGAAGCCGGCGATGACGGCGCGCAGTTCCGACGGCTCGATGGCCAAGGTATGCGTCAGGTAGTGCACGGCGGCGCGCACGGAGACGGGACGTATCAGCTTGTCCGCTTCGCGGCAGGCCACGTAATACGCTTCCGGCAGCAGCAATTCCAGGCCGCAGCCGGGCAGCAGGCGGGCGAACGTCGGCGTCGCCTGCGTGCGCCATTGTTCCAGGGCGGCGCTGCGTTCGGCGATGAAGTCGAGCTGGCTAGCTGGCGTCTGCCAGCGGAACAGCGGTGCGCCGGCAGGGGCCACCACAGCCACCAGCAGGTAGCGCGTGTCGGCCAGGAAGGGCGCTGTTTCCGCTTCTTTGCCCGAGGGCTTGACGGCCGTGCCTTTCAGCGCGGCCAGGGCCAGCTTCTGCGTCTTGGCATAGGTTTCGACATGGCTGCGCGGCAACTGGTCGATCGAGTACAGCGTTGGCGCCATGGCCATCTTCGTGCCGTCGGCCAGCAGGTGGGCGGCGAAATGCGCCGACAGCACACCGTGCGCGTCGCCGGCCATGGGGCCGGAGGCGATGGAAAAGCGCGTCCATGCGAGGATGGGCACGGCGACGAGCAGGGCGTCGTAGCGCACGTCTTCATGCGTGATGACAGTCGATTCGCTGACGGCTTCAACGCAGTCCATCAGCACGTCATAGGCGTTCAAGTCATCCTTGAACAGGCTGCCCAGGGTGTTGTCGATGGTGTCCTGGTGGCCGGTTTTGAGTAATTTCTGGAGCTGCGTATCCAGGCTGTGTTCCCAGGACCGCTCTTCGAGACGGCTGGCTGCCTGTACGATCGCCTGGGCAAAGGTGACCAGGCGCTGGCTGTCGGCAGTCAGTTTATGGGATGAATCTTTGGAAGGACGACGCATAGCGGGATAAGAGTCTCGGAAAGTGAAAAAAATGGATCAGTCAAACAATGATAAACCCTTATAACCGTATTGTAGAGGATTCAGCCGCACGCAATACGTAAGCTGTCCTTAGATCATGCCAATAGTCGAAATTTCAAGTCGGAACGGGATGCAGGGACGAAAAAAAGCGCCGGTCGAAACCGGCGCTTTGATCTTGCATCACAGCTGGGCTGATTACTCGGCCAGCAGTTGACGCAGCACGAATGGCAGGATACCGCCATGCTTGTAGTAATCGACTTCGATTGGCGTATCGATGCGCAGCAGGACTTTGACTTCCTGGCTGCTGCCGTCGGCGCGGTGGATCACCAGGGTAGCCAGTTGCTGTGGCTTGATTTCGCCTTCGAGGCCTTTCAGGTCGAAGGTTTCCTTGCCGGTGATGCCCAGGGTTTGCACGCTGTCGTCGCCGATGAATTGCAGCGGCAGCACGCCCATGCCCACCAGGTTCGAGCGGTGGATACGCTCGAACGAGCGGGTGATCACGGCTTTCACACCCAGCAGTTGCGTACCTTTTGCCGCCCAGTCGCGCGACGAGCCCGTACCGTACTCTTCGCCGCCGAAGACCATGGTTGGCGTGCCTTCAGCAACATATTTCATCGCTGCGTCGTAGATCGACATCTGTTCGCCGGAAGGCTGGTGAATCGTGATGCCGCCTTCCACCGCCGAACCGTCTGCCTTGGCAGGGATCATGCGGTTTTTGATACGCACGTTGGCGAACGTGCCGCGCATCATGATTTCATGGTTGCCGCGACGCGAGCCGTAGGAGTTGAAGTCCGCTTTCAGGACGCCGTTTTCCTTCAGCCATTTGCCTGCAGGACCGTTTTCCTGGATCGAGCCGGCTGGCGAGATGTGGTCGGTGGTGATGGAATCGCCGAACACGCCCAGTGCGCGCGCGCCTTCGATGCCGGTGGCCACTGCCGCTGGCGTCATCGAGAAGTTGTCGAAGAACGGAGGTTCCGCGATGTAGGTCGATTTCGGCCAGTTGTAGACTTGACCGGACACGGTCGTGACTTTTTCCCACAGCTTGCCTGGCGCGCCCTTGACGTCGGCGTAGTTGTCCTTGAACACCTTGGCGTTCATGGCGAACTTCATCATGGCCGAGACTTCAGCCGAGGTCGGCCAGATGTCGCCCAGGTAGACGTCCTTGCCGCCCTTGCCCTTGCCGACAGGTTCCGTCATCAGGTCGCGCGTCATGTTGCCGGCGATGGCGTAAGCGACGACCAGCGGTGGCGAGGCCAGGAAGTTCGAACGGATGTTCGGGTGAATGCGCGCTTCGAAGTTGCGGTTGCCCGACAGGACGGCCGACGCGACGATGTCGTGCGTGGCAATCGCTGCGTTCAGTTCAGGCGTCAGGTCGCCCGCATTGCCGATACAGGTGGTGCAGCCGTAGGCGGTCACGCCGAAGCCCAGTTTTTCCAGGTATGGCAGCAGGCCGGCGGCGGTCAGGTACTCGGTCACGACGCGCGAGCCGGGAGCCAGCGAGGTCTTGATGTGCGGCGCGACTTTCAGGCCGGCTTCCACGGCTTTCTTGGCCAGCAGGCCGGCAGCCAGCATCACGCTCGGGTTCGAGGTGTTGGTGCACGAGGTGATCGCGGCGATCAGCACGTCGCCGTTCGACACTTTCACGCCGTTCGTCGTTTCGTACACGGCAGCCAGGTCGGCCGGGTTCTTGTTGAAGCCGTTTTCCGTGGTTGGCTTGGCGAACAGCTCGGCGAAGTTGGCCTTGACGTTGCCGATTTCGATACGGTCTTGCGGGCGTTTCGGGCCGGCCAGCGACGGAGCGACCGATGCCAGGTCCAGTTCCACCACGCGGGTGTAGTCGATGTCGCCGGCTTTTGGCACGCCGAACAGGTTTTGCGCCTTGAAGTAGCCTTCGAACGCGGCGATTTCAGCCTTGCTGCGGCCGGTGCCCTTGAAGTAGTCGATGGTGGCTTCGTCGACCGGGAAGAAGCCCATGGTCGCGCCGTATTCCGGTGCCATGTTGGCGATCGTCGCGCGGTCCGTCAGGGTCAAGGATTCGGTACCTTCGCCGAAGAATTCGACGAACTTGCCGACAACTTTCTCTTTGCGCAGCAATTCGGTGATGGTCAGTACCAGGTCGGTGGCGGTGCAGCCTTCGCGCAGCGCGCCCGACAGGTTCACGCCGATGACGTCTGGCGTCAGGAAGTAGACCGGTTGGCCCAGCATGCCGGCTTCCGCCTCGATGCCGCCCACGCCCCAGCCGACCACGCCGATGCCGTTGATCATGGTGGTGTGCGAGTCGGTGCCGACCAGGGTGTCAGGGTAGTACACGTCGCCGGCTTTCTTGCCTGCGTGGTGCACGCCGCGTGCCAGGTATTCCAGGTTGACCTGGTGGACGATGCCGAAGCCTGGTGGCACGACGCCGAAGGTGTCGAATGCCTGCATGCCCCATTTCATGAACTGGTAACGCTCGTTGTTACGCGAGAATTCCAGTTTCATGTTCAGGTCCAGCGCTTTCTTTTCGCGGTAGTGATCGATGGTGACCGAGTGGTCGACCACCAGGTCGACCGGTACCAGCGGTTCGATCTTCTTGGCGTTGATGCCCATCTTGGCGGCCACGTTGCGCATTGCTGCCAGGTCGGCCAGCAGCGGTACGCCGGTGAAGTCTTGCAGCACGACGCGCGCCACTACGAACGGGATCTCGTCGGTGCGCTCGGCGGTCGGGCCCCAGCTCGCCAATTGCTTGACGTGTTCTTCGGTGACTTTTTTGCCGTCGCAGTTGCGCAATACCGATTCGAGCACGATACGAATCGACACTGGCAGGCGGGAGACATTGATGCCCAGGCTTTTTTCCAGCGCAGGCAGGGAGTACAGCTTGCCCTTCTTGCTATCCGAAATATTAAAGTCCTTGAGCGTGTTCAGAGTGTTGCGGGACATGACCTCTCCTTGTTGGGTATCGTCTATTTATTGATTATTCAAATTACAAAACATGACTGAGCCCCCGAAGAGGCCCTTGCTACGCACATCAGCCGCCGGCGGCTGGCAACACGCCCAGCGATGGCGCGGCTTCCACCACTGCCGCCGGCTTGGCTTGCTCCGCATCCTTGCATTCATTGGCCAGCTGGCGGCCCTGCTTGGAATCGAGCAGCATGCCTTTGGCCGGGATGCCGATCCACACGAGGCCGTACAGACGGTTCTCGAAGCGGTTGGCGCCGGTGGTGGTGCCGACGCGACTCAGGCGGTGCAGGCGCTTCTTCCAGCGCAGGGCGATGTGTTTGTCGTCAGTAGCATTGGTGTAAATGGTAATTTTGTTACCAAGTTCGCAATTGAAATCGGTGGAAGCCGAGCCTGCGGTGTTCGGTTCATCGGCTTCTTCCTTGTCGGCGGCCGACATGGCGAGCGGATGGGCTTCCTTGGCGGCAGCTTTTGCCTTGGTGGCCTTGGCCTTTGGCTTGGCCTTGACGGCCTTGGGATTTGCCTCTGCCGTGGCGGCGAAGCTGGCTGGCGCCAGCGTGAGGGTCATGGCGCCCAGCGCGACGCTGCAGGCAATTGCTAATTTGGAGAGGGACATCGTGTAATTCCTGTCAGTTTTCAGTGGTGCTGGAAGAGGGGGTGTTGAGTAATGCGGCGGCCGCCTCGGGCAGGCCGAGGCCCGCCAGTTTGGCGCGTTGCAAAACGGTCCAATAATATCGGTAGCTGGCGCGGTCGTGCAAGCGGCCATTTTGCGCAATCGGTCCCCAGTTGGCGCGCAGCGCTTCGTTGAGGATGTTGCTCGCTTCGTTGACTTCGGACAGGCGCGGCGTAAAGGCCTTGATGATGGGCTTGATCTGGTCCGGGTGGATGCTCCACATGCGCGTGTAGCCGAACTCGGCTGTCGCGCGCTGGGCGTCATTCGCCACCACGGCCGAATCGCGCACGTCCGTCGTCACGTTGTGCGACGCCACCTTGCCGTGCGCATGGCAGGCGGCCGCCACTTCCAGCTTGGCGCGCACCACCAGCGGGTGCGTGAACTGGCCCGGCGTGCGCATGGCGGCGGCGGGAATGGCGCCGTAGTGGGCCGACACGAAATCCATGATGCCGAAGGACAGGCATTCGACCTGGGGCAGGGCGGCGATCGCGTAGGCGTCGCGCAGCGCGCCATGCGTTTCGATCAGGATGTGCACGGGCAGGTTGTCGCGGCCGGCGCGGCGCGCGTGCAGGTTGATCAGGTCGATGGCCAGCATGGCATCCTGCACGCCGGCCACCTTGGGCACGGCGATATAGGCCAGGCGGGACGCGGCGCTGCAGATGATTTCCACGTCGCGCACGAAAAACGGGCTGTCGACGTCGTGCACGCGCACGCCGATGCGGTTGAACTGGTTCTCGTCGCTGGCCAGCAGGCCGGCGATCATCAGCGCGTGGGCTTCTTCGTTGCCGGCGCTGGCGCCGTCTTCGCAGTCGAAGGTGATGTCGAACAGGGGGCCAAGCTCTTGTTGCAAAGCAATCGATTTACGCATCAGCTTTTCAGAGCCGGCGTAGTGGTCGCAAGCGGCGAGCAACAGCGGCTGGCGTTTGCCTTGGAATAAAACCTCGGAAGGGTGCATGCTTAAGGCATTTCTGCAGGTAAAAACTACTTGAGAAAACAGCCGCGCCGCGAATCTCGCGGAGCGGCCTTCTTGGCGGGCGGCGCATTGCCGCGCCGCCAAAACTGGACTTAGGCCAGCAGGTGTTTCACGCCTTCGCGCTCTTCGGTCAGTTCTTTCAGGGTCAGGTTGATGCGCTCTTGCGAGAATGCATCGATTTCCAGACCTTGAACGATGGTGTACTCACCGTTGTCGGTGGTGACCGGGAAGCCGAACACGGTGCCTTCAGGGATGCCATACGAGCCATCCGAAGGAACGCCCATGGTGGTCCACTTGCCGGCGGTGCCCAGCATCCAGTCATGGATGTGGTCGATGGCGGCGTTCGCTGCCGACGCTGCCGACGACAGGCCGCGCGCTTCGATGATGGCCGCGCCGCGCTTGCCGACGGTAGGCAGGAACACGTTGGCGTTCCATTCCTGGTCGTTGATCAGGTCTTTGACAGCCTTGCCGTTCACGGTGGCGAAGCGGTAGTCGGCGTACATCGTAGGCGAGTGGTTGCCCCAGACGGTCAGCTTCTCGATGTCTTTCACGGCGGTGCCGGTCTTGGCAGCGACTTGCGACAGCGCGCGGTTGTGGTCCAGGCGCAGCATGGCGGTGAAGTTTTTCGCTGGCAGCGATGGTGCCGATTTCATGGCGATGTAGGCGTTGGTGTTGGCAGGGTTGCCGACCACCAGCACTTTGACATTGCGCGAAGCGACGGCGTCGAGCGCCTTGCCTTGTACCGTGAAGATCTGGGCGTTCGCTTCCAGCAGGTCCTTGCGTTCCATGCCTGGGCCGCGTGGACGCGCGCCAACCAGTACGGCCACGTCAACATCCTTGAATGCGGTCAGCGGATCGGAGTGGGCGGTCATTTCCGTCAGCAGCGGGAAAGCGCAGTCGTCGATTTCCATCATCACGCCCTTGAGCGCCTTCTGGGCTTTTTCGTCCGGGATTTCAAGCAGTTGCAAGATGACAGGCTGGTCTTTGCCGAGCATGTCGCCATTGGCGATGCGGAACAACAGGGCGTAGCCGATCTGGCCGGCGGCGCCGGTCACTGCAACACGCATTGGGGTTTTAGCCATGATGAATCTCCAAAAATGGGAAAGAAAACGGGCTTGAAGCTGGGCTTACGCTTATCCGGAAAAACTATAATGATACCAAAACCGGCCCGCGCCACCGAAATGCTGGTGTACGCTGCCGTCACGCTTGTGCTGCACGAGGCCAGAGTGGCTGGCCGACAACATAAAACGCTGGCTCACAAGTTTTATCGAGGGCAGTTTAGGCCTCTGATCCCTATCTGTCAATCATATCTTATGTCTTATATAAGACAGATAACTACGTCTGTTTTACTGGACGCGGGCAGTGATTTGTGTTGAAATGTCGGACTATGAATTCCGCCTCGTCCAATCTGACCAACAATGCCACTGCTGCAAGCGGGGCGGTCAGTCCGACCGCGGGCACCCCGGCTACGCCTGCTGCCACTGCGGCCAGCACCCCTGTCGCCAGCATTAATACCACTGCCACTGCCACTGCCGTGTCCGCGCCTGCCGCGACCGCTTCTCCCACCTTCAGCCCCCTGTACCAGCAGATCAAGGCGCTCATCACGCAGAGCCTGCAATCGGGCGAATGGAAGCCGGGCGAACTGATTCCCAGCGAAGTCGAGCTGGCAGGGCGCTTCAAGGTCAGCCAGGGCACGGTGCGCAAGGCCATCGATGAACTGGCCGCCGAGAATCTCGTCATGCGCCGCCAGGGCAAGGGCACTTTCGTTTCCACCCACCATGAGGCGCGCGCGCATTTCCGCTTCCTGCGCCTGGTGCCGGACGAAGGCGTGCCGCATTATCCCGAAAGCAAATTTATCGAAGTCAAGCGCGTGCGCGCGCCGGCCGACGTGGCGCGCCTGATGGACCTGAAGTCCGGCGACGCCGTCATCTTCATCAAGCGCGTGCAGTATTTCGACGGCGTGCCGACCATCGTCGAAGAGCTGTGGCTGCCCGGCCTGATCTTCAAGGGCCTGACGGCCGAGCGCCTGGTGGAATACAAGGGGCCCATGTACGGCCTGTTCGAAACGGAATTCGGCACGCGCATGATACGCGCGTCCGAACAGATCCGCGCCGTGTGCGCCGACGCGGGCGCCGCGCAATTGTTAAATATCGACCTCGGCACGCCCTTGCTCAGTTCCGAGCGCGTGTCGTTTACCTACGGCGACAAGCCGGTCGAACTGCGTCGGGGCTTGTACCTGACCAGTCGCCATCATTATCAGAATGAACTCAGCTGAAGCGGCGGGGCGCCTGCGGGCGTCCGAACAAGCAGCAAGGCTGAAGTGCATCGCTTGCAAGATGCCTGCCGCAAGGCGGGCAACGGAGACAACGGAAAGCGCAGCGACAGCATGGCCCGCCCCGGCGGGCCGTGTTTTGCCGGCGATTCTGTAATTAAATTACGTGAACTACGGAAAGTAGCGCGGTATTTTGTAGTAAAAAACCATTTTGGTTATATGTAACAATAGATATTGGTATGGGTTGCGAAAATCGGCGAAAATCGCGGCTTCAATATTTAGTTGAAATTCAAAGGGGAGGTTTTTGTTATGTCTGAAGCCGTAAGAGAAGTACCAAAAAAAGAACGGCCGCAATTCCGTAACATTCATGTTACCGAATTGTCGAATTACCGCATGGCTGTCGGCGCCATCGTCTCGATCCTGCATCGCATCAGCGGTTTCATCATTTTCGCCTTGCTGCCATGTATCCTGTACATGCTGGAACTGAGCCTGCGTTCCGAAATGTCCTACGCCTACTTCCAGGGCATCGCCTCGCACTGGTTCGTCAAGCTGATCACCCTGGGCCTCGTCTGGGCCTTCCTGCACCACTTCTGCGCCGGTATCCGTCACCTGTTCATGGACGTGCACGTTGCCATCGAAAAAGATTCGGCACGCAAGACCGCGTCGTCCGTGCTGGTCGTGAGCCTGGTGTTGACGGCCCTGGTCGCTTTGAAACTGTTTGGAGTATTTTAAACATGGCAGACAATAATATCGGACCGAAACGCCTCGTCGTCGGTGCCCATTACGGCTTGCGCGATTGGCTGGCGCAACGCGTTACCGCCATCGTCATGGTGGCCTATGTGGCCATCCTGCTTATTTCTTTCCTGACCGGCAGCAACTTCAGCTATGAAGGCTGGGCTGGTCTGTTCGCACAGCAGTGGTTTAAATTGTTCAGCCTGGTGACCTTCGTCGCCCTGTTCTACCACGCATGGGTCGGCGTACGCGACATCTGGATGGACTACGTGAAAAGCGCTGGCCTCCGTCTGACCCTGCAAATTGCCACCATGCTGTGGTTGATCGCTTGTGCCGGCTGGACGGTACAGATACTCTGGAGTGTGTAATCGTGGCAGCATATAAATCTGCAATCCCTACCCGCCGCTTTGATGCGGTTATCGTTGGCGCCGGCGGTTCCGGCATGCGCGCGTCGTTGCAGCTGGCTGAAGCCGGCCTGAACGTCGCTGTTCTGTCGAAAGTTTTCCCGACCCGCTCGCACACCGTTGCGGCGCAGGGCGGTATTGGCGCGTCGCTCGGCAACATGGCCGAAGACAACTGGTTCTGGCACATGTTCGACACCGTCAAGGGTGGCGACTATCTGGGCGACCAGGATGCCATCGAATTCATGTGCCGCGAAGCACCGAAGGTCGTGTACGAACTGGAACACTTCGGCATGCCATTCGACCGCAATCCTGACGGCACCATCTATCAGCGTCCATTCGGCGGCCACACGGCCCACTTCGGCGAAAAGCCGGTACAGCGCGCTTGCGCGGCAGCCGACCGTACCGGTCACGCCCTGTTGCACACGCTGTACCAGCGCAACGTGCGTGCGCGTACGCACTTCTTCGTCGAATGGATGGCACTCGACCTGATCCGTGACGCCGAAGGCGACGTGATCGGTGTGGTCGCGCTGGAAATGGAAACCGGCGAATGCATGATCCTGGAAGCAAAAACGACGGTCATGGCAACGGGCGGCGCAGGCCGCATCTTCGCCGCGTCGACGAATGCGTTCATTAATACCGGCGACGGCATGGGCATGGCGGCACGCGCCGGCCTGCCGCTGCAGGACATGGAATTCTGGCAGTTCCACCCGACCGGCGTGGCCGGCGCGGGCGTATTGATCACCGAAGGCGTGCGCGGCGAAGGCGGCATCCTGATCAATAGCGAAGGCGAACGCTTCATGGAGCGCTATGCGCCGACCCTGAAGGATCTGGCGCCGCGCGACTTCGTCTCGCGTTCGATGGACCAGGAAATCAAGGAAGGCCGCGGCTGCGGTCCGAACAAGGACCACGTGATGCTGGACCTGCGCCATATCGGCGCCGACACCATCGCCAAGCGCCTGCCGTCGATCCTGGAAATCGGCCACAAGTTCGCCAACGTCGACGCCACCAAGGAACCGATTCCTGTCGTGCCAACGATTCACTACCAGATGGGCGGCATCCCGACGAACATCCACGGCCAGGTCGTCACCCCGACCGGTCCGGATAATTCGGCCAAGGTTGTCAACGGCCTGTACGCGATCGGCGAATGCGCCTGCGTTTCCGTGCACGGCGCCAACCGCCTGGGCACGAACTCGCTGCTCGACCTCGTGGTCTTCGGCCGCGCGGCCGGCAACCACATCGTCAACAGCGGCCTGAAAGCCAAGGAAAACAAGCCTTTGCCAGCCGACGCCGCCGATTTCGCCATGGGCCGCCTGGCGCGCCTGGAAAATTCGACCGGCACGGAAACCGTGCAGGGCGTGGCGAACGACATCCGCGCAACGATGCAGAAGTACTGCGGCGTGTTCCGTACCGACGAGATGCTGAACAAGGGCGTCGAAGAAATCATGAAGCTCGACGAGCGCCGCAAGCACGTCTCCTTCAAGGATAAATCGATGGTCTTCAACACGGCCCGCGTGGAAGCGCTGGAGCTGGACAACCTGATCGAAACGGCGAAAGCGACCATCGTTTCGGCGGCAGCGCGCAAGGAATCGCGCGGCGCCCACGCCCAGGACGACCACCCGACCCGCGACGACGACAACTGGATGAAGCACACGCTGTGGTATTCGGAAGGCAACCGACTGGAATACAAGCCAGTCGTGACCAAGCCTTTGACGGTTGATACCTTCAAACCGAAACCACGTACTTTCTAAGGCTATACCATGGCACGCACTCTCAAATTCAAAATCTACCGCTACGATCCTGACCAGGATGCCAAGCCTTACATGCAAGACCTGACGGTCGAGCTGAAAGACACCGACAAGATGCTGCTCGACGCACTGCAGCGCATCAAGTCTGACGTCGATGACTCGCTGGCCCTGCGCCGCTCGTGCCGCGAAGGCGTGTGCGGTTCGGACGCGATGAACATCAACGGCAAGAACGGTCTGGCATGCACGACCAACCTGAACGAACTGTCGGAGCCTATCGTGCTGCGTCCGTTGCCAGGTTTGCCGGTCATCCGCGACCTGATCGTCGACATGACGCAATTTTTCAAGCAATACGATTCGATCAAGCCTTTCCTGATCAACGATTCGATCCCGCCTGAAAAAGAGCGCCTGCAATCGCCGGAACAGCGCGAAGAACTCGATGGCCTGTACGAGTGCATCCTGTGCGCATGCTGCTCCACGTCGTGCCCGTCGTTCTGGTGGAATCCGGACAAATTCGTCGGTCCGGCCGGCCTGCTGCAAGCCTACCGCTTCATCGCCGATTCGCGCGACGAAGCCACCGGTGCGCGTCTGGACAACCTGGAAGACCCGTACCGCCTGTTCCGCTGCCATTCGATCATGAACTGTGTCGACGTCTGCCCGAAAGGGTTGAACCCGAACAAGGCGATTGGCAAGATCAAGGAATTGATGGTCCGCCGCGCGATCTGATCCCCCTGATCGCATCCGCCGGGCGCCGTTTGCGGGAAGAGGGTATCCTCTCTTGCCTGCAGGCGGCGCCTGCAAAGCAGCACCGTGCCGCAAGGCACACGTAAAGTGGTAAACCAAATGACAGAATCAATTTTGTCCTCGCATCAGGCCGACCCGGCCAACCGCGCCCGCCTGCGCTGGCGTTCACGCCGTGGCCTGCTGGAAAACGACATTATCCTGACCCGTTTTCTCGATGCGTATGAAACCGAATTGACCGATGAAGAAGTTGACGCGCTGACGCGTTTGCTGGATTTATCGGACAATGCGTTAATGGATCTGGTACTGGCCCGTAAAGAGCCGGAAGGCGAAGTCGATCTGCCGCATGTGTGCGCACTGCTGCAACGACTGCGCATTGCCTAGACGCCTGGGCGATATATTGCAAACGGTGCGAGTGGCGCGCTGTAGCACTGCCGAGTGCGGTGCGAATTGCAGCCAGAATTTTTGATTTTAATTTCGACTCACTCCCGAGAAGGAAGAGCCCATGAATATCTCTGACACAAAAGCTACCCTGTCGTTCTCCGATGGCAGCCCATCGCTTGAATTTCCAATCTACAAAGGCACGGTTGGCCCGGACGTCATCGACATCCGCAAACTGTACGCCGGTAGCGGCAAGTTCACCTACGACCCAGGCTTTATGTCGACGGCCGCCTGCAACTCGTCGATCACCTACATCGACGGCGACAAGGGCGAGCTGCTGTACCGTGGTTACCCGATCGAACAGTTGGCCGTCAACGCCGACTTCATGGAATCGTGCTACCTGCTGCTGAACGGCGAACTGCCGAACGCGGCGCAGAAAGCCAAGTTCGTCGACACCGTCACCAAGCACACGATGGTGCACGAACAGATGCAATTCTTCTTCCGTGGCTTCCGCCGCGACGCGCATCCGATGTCGGTCCTGGTGGGCACCGTCGGCGCGCTGGCATCGTTCTACCATGACTCGCTGGACATCAACGACCCGCGTCACCGCGAAGTGTCGGCCATCCGCCTGATCGCCAAGATGCCAACCCTGGTCGCCATGACCTACAAGTACTCGGTCGGCCAGCCGTTCGTGTACCCACGCAACGACCTGTCGTACAGCGCGAACTTCATGCACATGATGTTCGCCAACCCGTGCGAAGAGTACAAGGTCAATGACGTGCTGGTGCGCGCCCTGGACCGTATCCTGATCCTGCACGCGGACCACGAGCAAAACGCATCGACATCGACCGTCCGTCTGGCCGGTTCGTCGGGTGCCAACCCGTTCGCCTGTATCGCTGCCGGTATCGCCTGCCTGTGGGGCCCTGCCCACGGCGGCGCCAATGAAGCGGCACTCAACATGCTGAAAGAAATCGGCACCGTCGAGAACATCCCTGCCTTCATCGCGCAAGTCAAGGACAAGAACTCCGGCGTCAAGCTGATGGGCTTTGGCCACCGCGTGTACAAGAACTTCGATCCACGCGCCAAGCTGATGCGTGAAACGTGCTACGAAGTGCTGCAAGAACTGGGTCTGCAAGACGACCCGCTGTTCAAGCTGGCGATGGAACTGGAAAAGATTGCACTGAACGACGAATACTTCGTTTCGCGCAAACTGTACCCGAACGTCGACTTTTACTCGGGCATCGTGCAATCTGCGCTGGGCATCCCTGTGTCGCTGTTCACCGGTATCTTCGCCATGGCCCGTACGATCGGCTGGATCGCCCAGTGGAACGAAATGATCGCCGACCCAGAGCAAAAAATCGGCCGTCCGCGCCAGCTGTTCGTCGGTTCGACCACGCGTGAAGTACTGCCACTGGACAAGCGTTAATCCAGAGCGGTATCGAGCAAACAAAAAACGGGCTTCGGCCCGTTTTTTTATGCCGGGCTGTTATGCTCGGGCCCTGGTTCAACAGGAAGCACAACGCGATGAATGAAGAAACCTGCGCCCCCAGCGGCGTGGCCCTCGGCGATACCGCATTTGGCTACACTTTGTCGCTGATCGGCGGCAAGTACAAGATGCTGATCCTGTATGCGCTGGCGGAAAACACGGTACTGCGGCATAACGAACTCAAGCGTCATCTCGGCGGCATCGCCTTCAAGACACTCAGCGTCGTATTGAAGGAGCTGGAAGCCGATGCGTTGATCGTGCGCAAGGAATATCCGCAAGTGCCGCCCAAGGTGGAGTACTCGCTCTCAAGCAAGGGCGCCTCGCTGATCCCCGTGCTGCATACCCTGTGCGAGTGGGGTGAGCGGCACCAGCCAGTTTGATCCAGATACGCATGGCAACGCGTCTTTCTATAGTTGAGTAGCTTACTTTTTGTGTGGTATGAGTAGTAAATGTGCGTACTTGTATAAAGTACTCGCCATGGTTATGCTGTTTTTGCCTCTGGCGGTGCAATGAAGCGCTGCGGGGCAGGGTACCGGCTCGCCTGCTTTTCTGTGAATGCGGGGCCGGTGCATCCATCCATTTTCAGGAAAGCAGCATGTTGAAAACCCTTGTTATCGTCTTCCATCCCTCCATCGGCACGTCGGTCGCCAACAAGCGCTGGCTGCAGGAGCTGGCGCAGTATCCCGACCGCTACACCATCCACGACGTGCACCAGGCTTATCCTGATGGAAAAATCGACGTGGCGCGCGAGCAGGCGCTGGTGGAGGCGCACGCCAATGTGGTCTTGCAGTTCCCCGTGTACTGGTTCAACTGCCCGCCCTTGCTCAAGCAGTGGCTCGACGAGGTGCTGGCGTATGGCTGGGCTTACGGCACGGGCGGCGATGCCTTCAAGGGGAGAAAAGTGGCGCTGGGCGTCACGGCAGGCATCCGCCAGGAAGACTTCACGCCGCAAGGCAAGTGGAACGTCACCCTGGCGCAGCTGCTGGCACCGTTCGATGTGACCCTGGCGTATATCGGCGCAAACAACCGCCGTTTCTTTGCCTTCTATGGCGCGGAAGACGGGCTGAAGGAGCCGGACTATGCCGGGCGGCTGGCATGCAGTGCGCAAGAGTATGAGCGCTTCCTGGCCGCGCTGTAAGGCAGCGGGGCCAGCCTCAGTGCAATGCTGCTTGCTGCTGGCGGTGATGGTGTGCGCTAACTGCGCCGCATCGGAACGGTTTCCAGGGTGCGGAAGAGGCGGGCGCCGCGTGCAGACATATTGTTCTTTCTGTATTGAATGTTCTACCGCCTTTCGACCAGGCGCGGCAAATGGGGTAGATTGCGATATATAGTTGCATGGATCGGATGAATCAAGGGAGTATCACCGCATGGACCGTATCACCGCCGCACAAGTATTCGTCGCCATCGCCGAGCGGGGCAGCATGGTGGCCGCCAGCGAGACGCTCGACATGTCGCGCGCCATGGTGACGCGCTACCTGGCCGAAATGGAGCAGTGGGCTGGGGCGCGCCTGTTGCATCGCACCACGCGCCGTCTGAGCCTGACGGATGCGGGCGAAACCACTCTGGCGCGCTGCCGCCAGATGCTGGAAGTGGCCGGCGCCATGGCCGTCACCTCGCCCGAGGGTCTCGATACGCCGCACGGTTTGCTGCGCATCACCTGCTCGCAATCGCTGGCGCAGACGGCGCTCGCTGGCGCAGTAACCGCTTACCTGCGGCGCTACCCGCGCGCCGCCGTCGACCTGCAGATGGAGAACCGCGCCGTCAACCTGGTGGAGCAGCGCATCGACCTGGCGATCCGCATCACGAACGCGCTCGAGCCGAACCTTATTGCGCGCCAGCTGGCCAGCTGCGCCTCGGTGGTGTGCGCCGCACCATCGTACCTCGCGGCGCACGGCACGCCGCGCCGGGCGCAAGACCTGGCCCTGCACAACTGCCTGACCTATACGTATTTCGGCAAGAGCCTGTGGCAATTTACGCACGACGGGGAAGCGCTCACTGTCCCCGTCAGCGGCCGCCTGTCGGCGAATGAGTCGCTGGTCCTGCTGGTGGCCACGGTGGCGGGGGCGGGCATCGCCATGCAGCCGCGTTTTTCCGCCGCGCCGCTGATCGCCAGCGGGCAGCTGGTGGAGCTGCTGCCCGCGTACCAGCCGCAGGACATGGGCATCTATGGCGTCTACACCTCGCGCCAGCACATGTCGCCCCTGCTGCGCACCATGCTCGACTTCCTGGTGCAGTGGTTTGCCGGCGATCCCGAGTGGCTGGCCGCCATCGCGGCGCCGCCTTCGCCGGGCAGACCAGTTGGCCGCAAGCGGCAGGCCGGCAGGGCCGCCGATGTGCTGTAAGTGCAACAGTGACAGGCTTGCAAGCCCGGGAAAATCAACAACACAGCTTACATTTGCTTGCCAAATAAAATTCAACTTGCCGTTGTTGCGTTACAATACCGCGTGCTATTCTAAATGACGGTATGCAGAATGCTGGTGCAATAAAAAAGCCCTTCCCCACAACTTGATGTGCAATCCGCTAACCGGTCAGGCCGTGTCGCGGAAGGTTAGATTAACCCGCTAATTCCTCGCGAAGCGCGAAGAAAGGTGAGCAATATATGCAGCAATTAACGACCAACTCCTACCTGTTCGGTGGGAATGCTCCGTACGTGGAAGACCTGTACGAGGCATATTTGAACAACCCAGGCTCGGTCCCCGATAACTGGCGTTCCTACTTCGACGCAATGCAGCACGTGCCTGCCGTCGATGGCACCAACAAGCCTGACGTGGCGCATGCCTCCGTCGTCGCCTCGTTCGCCGAGCGCGCAAAAGCAGGTCCGATCCGCACAGTGACCGCTTCCTTCGATGTTGAAATGGGCCGCAAGCGCGTCGCCGCCACGCAGCTGATCGCCGCTTACCGCTACCTCGGTTCCCACTGGGCCAACCTGGATCCGCTGCAACGCCAGGAACGTCCGATGATCCCTGAGCTCGAGCCGAGCTTCTACGGTTTCACCGACGCTGACATGGACACCGTGTTCAACATCAGCAATACCTATTTTGGCCCCGAGACCGCCACCCTGCGCGATCTGCTCAATTATCTGCGCGATACCTACACGCGTTCGATCGGCGCCGAATTCATGTACATCTCCGACCCGGCCGAAAAGCGCTGGCTGCAAGAGAAACTGGAATCGATCCGCTCCACCCCGAATTTCACCCCAGAGAAAAAAATCCACATCCTCGACCGCCTGACCGCGGCTGAAGGCCTGGAACGCTATCTGCACACCCGCTACGTTGGCCAGAAGCGCTTCTCCCTGGAAGGCGGCGAAACCTTCATCGCTTCGATGGATGAAACCATCCAGCGCGCCGGCGAAAAAGGCGTGCAGGAAATCGTCATCGGCATGGCCCACCGCGGCCGCCTGAACGTGCTGGTCAACACCCTGGGCAAGGCGCCGCAGGAACTGTTCGAAGAATTCGAAGGCAAGCATGGCGACGACCTGCCTGCCGGCGACGTGAAATACCATCAAGGCTTCTCGTCGGACATCTCCACCGCAGGCGGCCCGGTCCACCTGTCGCTGGCGTTCAACCCGTCGCACCTGGAAATCGTCAACCCTGTGGTCGAAGGTTCCGTCAAGGCCCGCATGGATCGTCGCGGCGACGCGCAGGGCGCGCAAGTGCTGCCTATCCTGGTGCACGGCGATGCCGCTTTCGCCGGCCAGGGCGTGGTCATGGAAACGCTGAATCTGGCGCAAACCCGCGGCTACCATACCGGCGGCACGGTGCATATCGTGATCAACAACCAGATCGGTTTCACCACCTCGGATCCGCGCGATGCCCGCTCGACCCTGTACTGCTCGGACGTCGTCAAGATGATCGAAGCACCAGTCCTGCACATCAACGCCGATGATCCGGAAGCCGTGGTGCTGGCGACGCAGATCGCGCTCGACTACCGCATGGAATTTAAGAAGGACATCGTCCTCGACATCATCTGCTACCGCAAGCTTGGCCACAACGAGCAAGATACGCCGGCACTGACGCAGCCACTGATGTACAAGAAGATCGGCCAGCATCCAGGCACCCGCAAGCTGTACGCGGACAAGCTGGTAGCGCAAGGCGTGATCCCTGCCGATGGCGGCGACAAGATGGTGGCCGCATTCCGCGACGCCATGGACGCCGGCAAGCATACCGTCGATCCAGTCATCTCGAACTTCAAGAACAAGTACGCCGTCGACTGGCTGCCGTTCCTGAACAAGAAATGGACCGATTCGGCCGACACCGCCGTGCCGATGACGGAACTGAAACGCCTGGCTACCCGCATCACCACCGTGCCGGAAGACTTCAAGGTCCACTCGCTGGTTGAAAAAGTACTGGGCGACCGTGGCACCATGGGCCGTGGCGAAATGAACCTGGACTGGGGCATGGGCGAACACCTGGCCTACGCTTCGCTGGTATCGTCCGGCTACGCCATCCGCCTGACCGGTCAGGATGCCGGCCGCGGCACCTTCGTGCACCGCCACGCCGTCTTGCATGATCAAAACCGCGAGCGTTGGGATGCAGGTACCTACATTCCGCTGCAAAACGTGTCGGATAACCAGGCACCGTTCACCGTCATCGACTCGGTGCTGTCCGAAGAAGCCGTACTGGCCTTCGAATACGGCTACTCGACCGCTGAACCGAACACCCTGACGATCTGGGAAGCCCAGTTCGGCGACTTCGCCAACGGCGCGCAAGTGGTGATCGACCAATTCATCAGCTCCGGCGAAGTGAAGTGGGGCCGCGCTTCGGGCCTGGTCATGATGCTGCCGCACGGTTACGAAGGTCAGGGTCCTGAGCACTCGTCCGCGCGTCCTGAGCGTTTCCTGCAGCTGTGCGCAGACAACAACATGCAAGTGGTGCAGCCGACGACGGCTTCGCAGATCTTCCATTTGCTGCGCCGCCAGATGGTGCGCCAGTTCCGCAAGCCGCTGGTCATCCTGACGCCGAAGTCGCTTTTGCGCAACAAGGATGCCGGTTCGCCGCTGACCGACCTGGCCAAGGGCGGTTTCCAGACCGTCATCGGCGAAGTCGACGACAAAATCGACGCCAAGAAAGTCAAGCGCGTGGTCGCCTGCTCGGGCAAGGTCTATTACGACCTGGTCAACGCACGCAAGACCCGTGGCCAGACCGACACGGCCATCGTGCGCCTGGAACAGCTGTATCCGTTCCCGCACAAGTCGTTCGCTGCTGAACTGAAGAAGTTCCCGAACCTGGTCGAAGTCGTCTGGGCACAGGACGAGCCGCAAAACCAGGGCGCCTGGTTCCAGATCCAGCACAACATCTTCGAAGGCCTGGAATCGGGTCAACGTCTGGCCTACGCCGGCCGTCCTGCTTCGGCGTCGCCTGCTGTCGGTTACTATGACAAGCACTACGCCCAGCAAAAAGATCTGCTGGAAACGGCATTCTCGAAGCTGAAGGGTTTTATCCTGACCAAGTAAGTGGCAGGATAAGGGGCGCCATGCACATGCATGGCGCCTGCTTGCATACATCATGACGGAGCGCCGCCCTTGCTACGCAGGGGCGGCGCCGCAATAACAAAATAAACGGAGTTTTACATGGCACAAATCGAAGTCAAAGTTCCCCAGTTGTCGGAATCGGTAGCAGAAGCGACCTTGCTCGCATGGCACAAGAAAGTCGGCGAAGCAGTTGCGCGCGACGAAAACATGATCGATATCGAAACCGACAAAGTCGTGCTGGAACTGCCTGCGCCTGCCGCTGGCGTGATCGTGCAGATCATCAAGGATAACGGCGCCACCGTCGTCGCCGGCGAAGTCATCGCCATCATCGACACCGACGGCTCGGCCAAGGTCAGCCCGATGGAAGTGTCGGCCGTTGCCGCTCCAGCCCTGGCTGCCGCCGCACAAGACGCTGCTACCGCATCCGCACCAGCCGCCGCGACCAAAGGCGATGTCGCCATGCCTGCCGCCGCCAAGATCCTGTCCGAAAAAGGCCTGTCCGCTGGCGACGTCGCCGGTTCGGGCAAAGACGGCCGCGTGACCAAGGGCGACGCCCTGGCCGCTTCCGCCAAGCCAGCTGTCGCGCCGCTGGCGCCAGCCGCTGCCAAGCCAGCGCTGCAACAAGTTGCCACGCCGTCGGCCGCCAACCTGGGCGACCGTCCGGAAGAGCGCGTGCCGATGAGCCGCCTGCGCGCACGTATCGCCGAGCGCCTGCTGCAATCGCAATCGACGAACGCCATCCTGACCACGTTCAATGAAGTGAACATGCAGCCGGTCATCGACCTGCGCAACAAGTACAAGGACAAGTTCGAGAAAGAGCACGGCGTCAAGCTGGGCTTCATGTCCTTCTTCGTCAAGGCCGCCGTCGCTGCCCTGAAAAAGTACCCGATCATCAATGCTTCCGTTGACGGCAACGACATCGTCTACCACGGCTACTTCGACATCGGTATCGCTGTCGGTTCGCCACGCGGCCTGGTCGTGCCTATCATCCGCAACGCGGACCAGCTGTCGATCGCCGACATCGAGAAAAAAATCGGTGAATTCGGCGCGAAAGCCAAGGAAGGCAAGCTGACCCTGGACGACCTGACGGGCGGCACGTTCTCGATCTCGAACGGCGGCACCTTCGGCTCCATGCTGTCGACCCCGATCATCAACCCGCCACAATCGGCCATCCTGGGCGTGCATGCGACCAAGGACCGCGCTGTTGTCGAAAACGGCCAGATCGTGGTGCGTCCGATGAACTACCTGGCCATGTCCTACGACCACCGCATCATCGACGGCCGCGAAGCCGTCCTGGGCCTGGTGGCGATGAAAGAAGCGCTGGAAGATCCTGCACGCCTGCTGCTGGACCTGTAAGCACCGTAGTCCCCCGGCGTAGCCGCCGGGGCAATGTAGCTGATACCCCTTGCCAGAAGACGCAGCTGGCTGATCTCAATGAAAGAGGATTCCTATGAACATCTCTGAAGAAATCAAGCGTCTGCATGAGTTGCACCTGGCGGGCGCCCTGAGCGACGCGGAATTCGCGCAAGCGAAAGCCAAGCTCCTGAGCAATATCAACCTGGACAAGCCGGACAGCACGTCCGGCGCCGGCGCCGATGCGGCTGCTGGCCCGGCGAATGACCTGGTGCAGGAATTCAACCGCCTGCGCCGTTCGCGCAACGACCGCTGGCTCGGCGGCGTCTGCGGCGGCCTGGGACGCGCTTCCGGCATGGAAGCGTGGATCTGGCGCCTCGTCTTCGTCCTGTTTACATTGACCTTCGGCTTCGGCGTGGTGATTTACCTTCTATTGTGGATTTTCGTACCAGACGAAGAGATTGGAATAACAAAACATGAGTACTAAACAATTTGACGTAGTTGTCATCGGTGCGGGCCCTGGCGGCTACATCGCCGCCATCCGCGCAGCGCAGCTGGGCTTTTCCGTCGCTTGCGTCGACGAGTGGTCGAACGCCAAGGGCGGCGCCGCTCCTGGCGGTACCTGCACCAACGTCGGCTGCATCCCGTCGAAAGCGCTGCTGCAATCGTCCGAGCATTTCGAACACGCGGGCCACAGCTTCGCCGAGCACGGCATCGATGTCGCCGGCCTGAAGCTGAACCTGGGCCAGATGCTCAAGCGTAAAGACACCGTCGTCAAGCAAAACAACGACGGCATCCTGTACCTGTTCAAGAAGAACAAGATCGCCTTCTTCCACGGCCGCGCCGCTTTCGCCGCTGCCGCCGCCGGCACGTATGAGATCAGCGTGACGGGCGAAGCCAACGAAACCTTGAGCGCCAAGCACGTGGTCATCGCCACGGGTTCGAACGCGCGCGAACTGCCGGGCGCACCATTCGACGAGAAACTGATCCTGTCGAACACGGGCGCACTGGCCATCGACGCCGTACCAGCCAAGCTGGGCGTCATCGGCGCCGGCGTGATCGGTCTGGAAATGGGCAGCGTCTGGCGCCGCCTGGGTTCCGACGTCACCGTGCTCGAAGGCCTGCCGGTCTTCCTGGGCGCCGTCGACGAGCAGATCGCCAAGGAAGCGTCGAAGCTGTTCACCAAGCAAGGCTTGAAGATCAACCTCGGTTGCAAGATCGGTGCGATCACGCCAGGCAAGAAAGACGTCACCGTGGAATTCGTGGACGCCAAGGGCGAAGCGCAAAAAGCCGTGTTCGACAAGCTGATCATCTCGATCGGCCGTACGCCGAACACGAACGGCCTGGGCGCTGACAAAGTCGGCCTGCAGCTGGACGAGCGCGGCTTCATCGCCGTCGACGGCGACTGCAAGACCAACCTGCCGAACGTCTGGGCGGTGGGCGACGTCGTGCGCGGCCCGATGCTGGCGCACAAGGCCGAAGAAGAAGGTGTTGCCGTGGCCGAGCGTATCGCCGGCCAGCATGGCCACACCAACTTCAACACGATTCCGTGGGTGATCTACACCTCACCGGAAATCGCGTGGGTCGGCAAGACCGAGCAAACCCTGAAGGCGGAAGGCATCGCCTACAAGGCGGGCACCTTCCCGTTCATGGCCAACGGCCGTGCGCGCGCGCTGGGCGACACTTCGGGCATGGTGAAATTCCTGGCCGATGCGACGACCGATGAAATCCTCGGCGTGCACATCGTCGGCCCGATGGCGTCCGAACTGATTTCCGAAGCCGTCGTGGCGATGGAATTCAAGGCTTCGGCCGAAGACATCGCGCGCATCTGCCACGCCCACCCATCCCTGTCGGAAGCGACCAAGGAAGCGGCACTGGCGGTTGACAAGCGCACGTTGAACTTTTAATTGTAGTTAGTCCTTCAGGGGCGCTCGCGGATTTTTTCCGCCGGCGCCCTTGTGCGTTAAAGCGAATCCCATGAACGTAGAAGAGTTTTACCAGCACGCGTTGCAGAAGCGTGATTTCAAGGCCGATGCCGCCCAAAGGCGCGCGGTCGACCGCCTGCAGCTGTGCTATGACGAGTGGGTGGCCTACAAGGGCCAGCGCTCGAGCACCTTCAAGCGCCTGCTGAACCGTCCTGCCGTGCCGAAAGGCGTGTACATGTGGGGTGGAGTGGGGCGCGGTAAATCGTTCCTGATGGACAGTTTTTACTCGGTCGTGCCCCTCGTGCGCAAGACGCGATTGCACTTCCATGAATTCATGCGCGGCGTGCACCAGCAGCTCGATGAATTGAAAGGCGTGGCCGACCCGCTCGACGAGGTGGCCAAGCGCATCGCCAAGAAATACCGCCTCATCTGTTTCGATGAATTCCACGTCTCCGACATTGCCGACGCGATGATCCTGTACAACCTGCTGTCGGCCCTGTTCGCCAATGGCGTGTCTTTCATCATGACGTCGAATTACGACCCGGACCTGCTGTATCCGGACGGCCTGCACCGCGACCGCATGCTGCCGACCATCGCGCTGCTCAAGGACAAGCTCGACGTGATGAACGTCGACGCCGGCGTCGATTACCGCGGCCGCGCGCTGGAGCAGGTGGAAAGTTACTATACCCCGCTGGGCGCGGAAACCGACAAGGCCCTGCGCGACGCCTACACGCGCATCGCCGAGACGGCCGACGAAGACGCGCGCATCCGCATCGAGAGCCGCGAAATCCACTGCCTGCGCCGCGCCGGCGGCATCATCTGGTTCGATTTCGCCACCTTGTGCGGCGGCCCCCGTTCGCAAAATGATTATCTGGAAATCGCCAGCCGCTTCCATACGGTGATATTGTCCGGCATACCGGCCATGTCGGCGGCGCAGTCGTCCGAGGCGCGCCGCTTCACGTGGCTGATCGACGTGTTTTACGACCAGAAGGTCAAGCTGATCATGTCAGCCGAAGTGCCGCCGGATGAGCTGTACACGAACGGCATGCTGGCCAACGAGTTTCACCGCACCGTTTCGCGTATCATCGAGATGCAATCGCGCGAATACATGGAAAAAGAACAGCGCGGCGCGGCCGACGCGATCGTTTGAGGCAGGGATAATGAACATGATGGCAAATACACTATACAAGCTGGGTGCGGCGCTGGGCCTGGTCCTGGCGTTGTCCGCCTGCGCGCACCAGGGTGCCGCGGCATTGGATGAGGTCGGCGCACCGCAGGTGCCCGCGACCCTGTCCGTGGAAGAAGCGGACGCCAAGCTGAAGCAGTCGGCCAGCGAGCGCGAGGCGGCGGAAAACGAGTTTGCCGCGCGCGAAATCGAGTGCTACGACAAGTTTTTCGTGAATAGCTGCCTCGACAAGGCCAAGGAAAAGCGCCGCCTGATCCTCGTGCGCCTGCGTGCCGTCGATGCGGAAGCGAATTACTTCAAGCGGGCCGAATCCGTGCGCCTGCGCGATATCGACCTGGCCAGGACGCAGGAAAGTGCGCGCCTCGACGCCGAGCAGCGGGCCGCGGCCGTGCCCAAGCCCGTGAAAGTGGTCACGCCCGAGCCGGCGCCGCCCAAGCCGCAAGGCAAGAGCCTTGCCGAACGCGAGGCCGAGCAAGCGGCGAAGGTGGCGAAACAGGCCGCCGCCGATGCGGCCGAAGCGCCGCGCCGCGCGGCCCGTGAAGCCGCCTATGCGAAAAAACAGGCGGATGCCGTTGAGCGCCAGAAACGGGTGGCGCAACGCCTGGCCGAGCGCCAGGCCGAAGCGCAGGCCAAGGCTGCCAAGGCGGCGGCCGCCGCCAGCACGCCAGCCGTTGCTGTGCCTGTGCCGCCGGCCAATTAAGACTGCCGTGCAAGGGCACGCCGGAAATGGCGTGCCCTAAGGCGCGCGGCAGGTTAAACTACGCACCATGGCTGCCTGCGCACGCCGGTTTCCCAACATTGTCAGTAACACTGCCTGGAACGCAACACATGAGCGATGCACAGCAAATAGAGCGGCGCCTGATTGAACTCAACGTGGAACACCGCGACCTCGATGCCGTCATCGAGTTGCTGATACTCGATGGCCACCATGACGAGCTGCAGCTGCGCCGCCTGAAAAAGCGCAAATTGCAATTGAAGGATCACATCACCTTGCTGAAAATGCAGTTGGTGCCCGACGTTCCCGCCTGAGGGGCGCCAGTAGCGTCCAGTCCAGCCTTCACCTAAGTATATTTTGACCGATCACAATTTATTGCCAGTAAGCCCAGATGGCCAGCCGGCCGATCCGCAAGCCAGTCTGCCAGCCGAACCGCAGGCGGCGCCTGGCAAGCATGATGCCGACATCGAGCGCCTGTTTGGCGCCGGCGGCCCGCTCGGTCCGGCCGTGGGCAGCTACAAGCCGCGCCGTTCGCAAACGGAAATGGCGAAAGCCATCGCCAGCGCCATCGACAGCCAGACGACCCTGATCGCCGAGGCGGGCACGGGCACAGGCAAGACCTTCGCCTATCTGGTACCGGCCCTGATGTGGGGCGGCAAGACCATCGTATCCACCGGCACGAAGAACTTGCAGGATCAATTGTTCCTGCGCGATATCCCCACCGTGCGCGCCGCGCTGCAGGCGCCCGTTTCCGTCGCCTTGCTCAAGGGCCGCTCGAACTACGTCTGCCATTACCACCTGGAACGCACCCTGCAAAACGGCCGCATGACGTCGCGCGACGACGTGGGCCATTTGCGGGAAATCTCGCGCTTCATCAAGATGACCAGTTCCGGCGACAAGGCCGAGCTGGCCAAGGTGCCGGAAAACGCCATGATCTGGAACCTGGTGACGTCCACGCGCGACACCTGCATGGGTGCCGAGTGCCAGTACTACCAGGATTGCTTCGTGATGAAGGCCCGCAAGGAAGCACAGCAGGCCGACATGGTGGTGGTCAACCATCACCTGTTCTTTGCCGACGTGGCCCTGAAAGACACGGGCGTGGCGGAGTTGCTGCCGTCGGCCAATACCATCATCTTCGATGAGGCGCACCAGCTGCCCGATACGGCCACTTTGTTCTTTGGCAATACGGTATCGACCTCGCAAATCCTCGAGCTGTGCCGCGACGTGCTGGCCGAAGGCCTCGCGCACGCGCGCGGCATCGACTGGGCCAAGACCGTCACGGTGGTGGAAAAGGCGGCGCGCGACCTGCGTCTGACCTTCCCGCAGGACATCGTGCGCCTGTCCTTGCCGCAAATCGCCCCGTCGAGCGACTTTTTCCCCGCGCTCGACACCCTCAAGGATGAGCTCGATGGCATGGTGGCCGTGCTGGAAACCCAGGCGGAACGGGCGGAAACGCTGGAGCAGTGCAGAGTGCGCGGCGTCGAGCTGGCGCAGCAGCTGAGCGGCTGGAAGTTCGATCCGAAAGCAAAAGTGGCGGCCGGCGAGGAAGCCGTGTTCTGGGTGGAAGCGTTTTCCAGTTCTTTGCAGTTGCATAAAACGCCATTGTCGATCGCGCCGATCTTCAACAACCAGCGCGAAGGCACGCCGCGCAGCTGGATTTTCACGTCGGCCACCCTGGCCGTGAAAAACGACTTCAAGCATTTTTCTGAACAGATGGGCTTGACGGGCGAGCCGTCGCATACGTGGCCGTCGCCGTTCGACTATGGCCAGCAAGGCTTGCTGTTCGTGCCGCAAAACCTGCCGCAACCGAACTCGCTCGGCTACACGGACGCCGTCATCGACTGCGCCTTGCCCATCATCGAGGCGGCGGGCGGGCGCACCTTCTTCCTGTGCACGACCTTGCGCGCCGTCAAGCGCGCCGCCGAGCGCCTGGCCGACGAATTCAGGCAGCGGGGCCTGAACTTCCCCCTGTTCGTGCAGGGAGAAAAGGGCCGCACGGAATTGCTCGACCAGTTCCGCGCGGCCGGCAATGGCGTGCTGATCGGTAGCCAGAGCTTCTGGGAAGGCGTCGACGTGCGCGGCGATGCCTTGTCCCTCGTGATCATCGACAAGCTGCCGTTCGCGCCGCCCGACGACCCCGTGCTGGCCGCGCGCATCGAAGTGATGGAAAAGCAGGGCAAGAATGGCTTCATGCACCATTCGCTGCCGGAAGCCATCATCAACCTGAAGCAGGGCGCGGGCCGCCTGATCCGCGACGAAGGCGACCGGGGCGTACTGATGATTTGCGATCCGCGCCTCATTTCCAAGCCATACGGCAAGCGCATCTGGCAAAGCCTGCCGCCGTTCAAGCGCACGCGCGATACCGCCGAAGTGGTGGAGTTCTTCCGCAACCTGCCCGCCAAGGGCGCTTAAGTTCCGCTTGCCGGCGCCATCCGCGCGCCGGCTTATTTCCCTTTGTTATCAAGCGAGTAGCGTTTTTCACGCGCGGCCCGCTTGCGCGCTTGTCATGCCAGAAAGCGGCGCAATCACGCCAGTTTCTGGCATTGTGACGCATGTCCAGGACGCCAGACACATCTTTGCGCCAGCGCAAAAAGGTTGTTGCTGAGCGGTCTACAGTGAGCCCATGCCTTACAGGGGCAAGGCGCGGCGATGGCAGGGCCGCACGGGGAACAGGGGGATGCCATGGAGATCCGCTACGGCTGTTTCTTGAGTTATGCACACGGCCAATATGCGTTCATGAACAAGTTCAAGAATGACCTCATCGAGGCGCTGGCGTGCTATCTGGAGCCGCACCTGGACCGCGAGGAGGTCCTGTTCATCGACAGCGAGCAGCTGGGCGGCGGCGACGATATCGACTTGCGCGTGGCGCGGGCCATGTGCCAGAGCGTCTGCATGATCGTGCTGTACACGCCCAAATATGAAGCGCACGGCTATACGCGGCGCGAATTTGCCGCCATGCAGCTGATCGAGCAGGAGCGGCGTGCCTGGTATGAACTGCCCAGTCATTTGATCATTCCCATCATCATGACGCGCCATCCGGACGGCTTGCCGCCGCAAATCACGGAGTCGGGCCTGTACGTCGATTTTTCCGGCTATACGCTGGCCAGCGGCGACCTGAAGTCAAACCCCCAATATCTGCCCGACATCGAACGCATCGTGCAGCGCATCGCCACGCATTACCACTTGCTCAAGCGGTCAACACCGCCCGGCCACGATTGCAGCCGTTTCGTGTTGCCCGATATTCCACCGGAATGGCGCGCCATTCCGCCTCCCCACTTTCCACGTTAATCACGTAAAAGGTCCTGTCATGGAATGCCAACGCCTCTCCCTGCCGCCTTTGAGCGCCCCTGGCGAAGTCGTCACTTTCTATTCCTACAAGGGCGGTACCGGCCGCACCATGGCCCTGTCGAATATCGCCGTCTTGCTGGCGCGCCGTGAAAACGCCAGCGTGCCCGTGCTGATGCTGGACTGGGACATGGAAGCGCCGGGCTTGCACCATTATTTCGAGCAGCACGAGGAGCGACCGGGCGTGCTCGAGTTCTTCGAAGCGTGCCGCCAGCAGCTCGAACGCATCAGCCTGGAAACGGCGGGCGGGCGCGCCGGTGGACAGGGCACAGGACGCGAGGACGCGGCGCTGGCCCAGCGCGTGCTCGACGCCATCGACTGGCAGCAGTACGTGGTGCGCGTCGACCAGGGCAGTCCGCTGTACCTGATGCGCGCGGGGCGCTTCGACGCCAGCTACAGCGAGCGCCTGGCGCAGATGCGCTGGGATCAGCTGTTCGACACGTGCCCGGCCCTGTTCCGCTGCTTCGCCGATACCCTGGCCCAGCATTTTCGCTACGTGCTCGTCGATTCGCGCACGGGCCGCACGGACAGCGCCGGCATCTGCACCACCTTGCTGCCGAAAAAGCTCGTCGTGGTCTTCACGCCGAACCGGCAAAGCCTGGAAGGCGTCGACGCGCTCGTCACGCGGGCCATCGAGTACCGCCGCAGCCATGAAGACGAACAGCGTCCGCTGCTCGTGTATCCCTTGCCCTCGCGCATAGAAATGGGCGATGGCGCGCAGCGCGCCGAGTGGCGCCGCGGCGACGCGCACAAGGGTATCGCCGGCTTCCAGCCCATGTTCGAACGCCTGCTGCGCACCTCCTACGGCTTGCCGCAGATCGCCCTCGACAGCTATTTCGACGAAGTCCAGCTGCAGCAGACGAAAACCTTTGCCTATGGCGAGCAATTGGCCGTGCGCATCGACCAGGGCGGCGACCGCTTTTCCCTCACGCGCACCTTCGAAGCTTTTTTGCAGTGGCTGACGGGCGGCTACTTCCCATGGCAATCGAGCCGTGAAATCGCCTTGCTGGGCGCCATCAGCGAAGCGCGCCAGGCCTTGCTGACCGAGCCGGGCCGCGCCGTGGCCTTGCCGCTGGCGCGCGACCTGGCCCGTTTGGGCGAGCTGTACCGCAAGGATGGGCGCAGCGCCCAAGCGCTCGACGCCTTCCGCCAGAGCGTCGAGATCCGCGTGCGCCTGCTGGGCGAGGAGCATCCCGACAGTCTGGCATGCAAGAGCGGCATGGCGCGCCTGCTGCGCCAGCTGGGCAAGTTCGATGAAGCCCGCTTCCTGGAAGAAGACGTGCTCGACGTGCGCGAACGCGTGCTGGGCGGCGAACATCCGGACACCCTGGCCGCCCGGGCCTGCCTGGCGCAAACCCTGTTGCAGCAGGGGGAGCTGGCGGCGGCGCTGCTGCTGCAGGATACGGTGCTGGCCACCTATGCGCGCCAGCTGGGCGGCGAGCATCCGCTGACCCTCGATGCGATGGATGGCCGCGCCGCCACCTTGCTGCGCATGGGCCGGGTGACACAGGCGCAGCAAGTGCTGGCCACGGTGGTGGCGGCGCGCGAGCGCCTGTTTGGCGCCGAGCATGGCGATACCTTGCGCAGCAAGCTGGCCCTGGCGCAGGCGCTGGGGCGTGAAGGCGACCTGGAGGGTGCGCGGCGCCTGCTCGCCGCCGTGCTGCAAGTGCAGGAAAAACGCCTGGGCAGTGACCATGTGGCCACCTTGTCCACGCGTGACTTGCTGGCCGACATCGTGGCAGGGCAGGGCGACTGGGCCGGCGCGCGTCAGTTGCACGAAGACCAGGTGGCGGCGCGCGAGCGCACGCGCGGGCTCGACCATCCGGAAACCTTGATGAGCCAGCGCAAGCTGGCCGAGGCGCTGCTGCGGCGCGGCGAACTCGATGCGGCGCGCAGCGTGCAGGAGCAGGTGCTGGAAGTGCATGCGCGCCTGCTGGGCGAAGACCACCTCGATACCTTGCACAGCAAGACGCAATTGGCCGGCACCCTGCAGCAGCAGGGCGACAGCGAGGCGGCGCGCCTGCTGGAAGATGCCGTGCTCAGCGGCAGCGACCGGCTGTTGAACGCCCCCGTCACGGGGCATGCGGACAGCGTGCTCGACGGTGCGCGGCATTTGCAGGAAACCATCCTGGCCGGCCGCGCCAGCGGCCACGAAGGGGCCGAGCCGGACACCCTGGCCAGCATGATCTCGATGTTGCAAGGCATGATCGAGCGGGAACAGTATGCGCAGGCGGGCGAACTGGCCGAACATTTGAAGTCCTGCCTGCTGCGCCCGGGCGTGCCGGGCAAGCTGCGCAGGCGCGGCATGGCGCAGCTGAAAAGAATGTACAAGTTGCAAGGCGACCTGAATGCCTTGCTGGCCTTGCAGGAGGATGAAGTGCAGGCGCTGGAAGGGGCGTTGTCGGAAGCGCGCATCGAACAGCGCTGACCTGGCGCCCCATCTTCGCGCGGCGGCACAAAAAATGCTGCCTATCGGCGTGCGGCATGCGCAGTGTGGGCATTGCTTCAGGTAAAATCTCGTTATGAGAATTCTTATCAGTAACGACGACGGTTACCTGGCGCCCGGCCTGGAGGCATTGGCCGACGCGCTCGCACCCATCGCCGACATCGTCGTGGTGGCGCCCGACAGCAATCGTTCGGGCGCGTCCAATTCCTTGTCCCTGGACCGGCCCTTGTCCGTGCACAAGGCCGCCAACGGCTTTTACTTTGTCAACGGCACGCCCACCGACTGCGTGCACGTGGCGCTGACGGGCATGCTCATCGAGCGCCCCGACCTGGTGGTGTCCGGCATCAACAACGGCCCCAACATGGGCGACGACACCCTGTACTCGGGCACCGTCGCGGCCGCCACGGAAGGCTATCTGTTCGGCATTCCCGCCATCGCCTTTTCTCAGTCGCAGTTTGGCTGGGCCAACCTGGACGCGGCCGCCCGCGTGGCCAGGGAAATCGTCGAACGCCAGTTTGACGCCCTGCAAAAACCGTATCTGCTGAACGTGAACATCCCGGCCATCCCTTACGACCAATTGCAAGGCGTGGTGGCCACGCGCCTGGGCAAGCGCCATTCGGCAGAGCCCGTCATCCGCGCGCTCGACCCGCGTGGCCGTGAAATCTTCTGGATCGGCCCGGCGGGCGCGGCCAAGGAAGGCGGTCCGGGCACGGACTTCCATGCCGTTGAACATGGACAAGTATCGATCACGCCGCTGCAGATCGACCTGACCCATACCACCCAACTCGATGCACTGGCAAAAGGCCTGGCATGACCGCTCACTATGACTGACAAGCCGCGTACCTTCCCCCTTTCCCTCGATTCGCTGGCCGGCAAGCCCGCCAGGCAGGGCGGGGGGCAGTCGCTGGCCCAGTCCCGGATCGCCACGCCGCAGACGGCCACGCAGAATGCGGCGCAAAACGCGGCGCGCGGCGTGGCGCAGCCGTATGGCGCGCATGCGGCCATCGCGCCGTCGCGCGCGCAAGCGATCGCCAATGAGCGGGCGCAGCCGGCCGTGGTGTCGCCGCCGCGGCAAAACCCGCTCGTCTCGGAAGCCGTGCGCCGGGCCATGGTGGCCCGCGTGGCGAAGCAGGGCGTCAAGGACCAGGTCGTGCTCGACGCGCTGCAAGCCGTGCCGCGCCACATGTTCATGGACGAGGCGCTGGCGTCGCAGGCGTATATCGACGCCTCCTTGCCCATCGGCCACCACCAGACGATTTCGCAGCCATACATCGTGGCGCGCATGATCGAAGTGATGCGCCAGGGCGGCGCGCTGCAGCGCGTGCTGGAAATCGGCACCGGTTGCGGCTACCAGGCCGCGGTGCTGTCGCTGGTGGCGAAAGAGGTGTATTCGATCGAGCGTATCCGGCCTTTGCACGAGCTGGCGAAGGCCAATTTGCGCCCGCTGCGCGTGTCGAATCTGCGCTTGCAGTACGGAGATGGTATGCTTGGCCTGCCGCAGGCGGCGCCCTTCGACGGGATCATCCTTGCCGCAGCCGGCCTGGAAGTCCCGCAAGCCCTGCTGGAACAGCTGGCGCCCGGCGGGCGTCTGGTTGCGCCGGTGGGGGCTAAATTGCAACACTTACAACTCATTACCCGGGTGGGGAAAATGGAATGGACCAGCCAGACCCTGGAAGATTGCCATTTCGTGCCTTTGCGCCCGGGCACCATATGATCCCCGGATCAGCTAGCAAGCAGGACATACAATTACATGCGAATGATTAAGAAAAGTAACATACTTCTATGTAGCATCACCTTGGCCGCGCTGTTGAGCGGTTGCGGCACGACCGGTGTCCAGGCGCCCGTCGTGGAGCGCCACCCAACGAGCAGCAGCGCCGCCGCCAGCGATCCGCGCGACCGCGACCCGGCCTATTACACGGTCAAGCGCGGCGACACCCTGTTGCGCATCGCCCTCGAGCACGGCCAGAATTACCGCGACCTGGTGACCTGGAACGACTTGAGCAACCCGAACGACATCAAGGTCGACCAGGTGCTGCGCGTGCTGCCGCCGACTGGCGACACGGGCGGCGCGCAAACGTCGGCCATCGTCATGCCGCCGTCGACGGAAGTCAAGCCGGCCGCGCCTGTCGTGCCGAAGAAAACGGGTCCGCGCGGCGAGAAGCGCGCGTATTCCGACGCCACCCTGGCCGAGCTGCGCGCCGATGGCGGCACCAGCGACGCCAAGCCGGCGCCAGCGCCGGCGGCAACCGTCGCCGCTGCACCTGCCGCCGCCGCGGCCGCCCCTGCCGCATCGGCGCCTGGCGACGACAAGATCAGCTGGATGTGGCCGTCCGAAGGCAAGGTCATCGGCACTTTCGACGAAGGCAAGAACAAGGGCGTTGATATCGCCGGCAAGGCGGGCCAGCAAGTGGTGGCCGCCGGCGCGGGAAAAGTCATGTATGCCGGGAGCGGAATCCGTGGTTATGGTAATCTTGTCATCGTGAAGCACAGTAATAGTTTATTGTCGGCGTATGCGCATAACCGCAGCATCCTGGTGAAGGAAGGGCAGAACGTCAACAAAGGCCAGGCCATCGCGGAAATGGGCGATTCCGATGCCGACCGCGTGAAGCTGCACTTTGAAATCCGACAGCAGGGCAAGCCCGTCGATCCTTCGAAATTCCTGCCTAACCGTTAGGTAAAGCAATGACACACGCGCCGCACGATCAGCTGGACGATGACCCGGAACTGCCGGAAGACGGGGCAGACGAAGTCGTGACGGACGATATCGGCGAGCTCGACGGCATTGACGCCGTCGACGCGGGCGAGGGCGGCGAGGTGGCCAGCGTCAGCGTGGTGGTCGAAAGTGTCGATGAACTGAAAAAAGTGCTGGCGGCCGAGCTGTCGACCGATACCACGCAGCACTATCTGAACCAGATCGGCACGCGGCCCCTGCTGACGGCGCCGCAAGAGGTGCATTACGCCACCCTTGCCAAGCAGGGCAATTTCGAAGCCCGGCAAACCATGATCGAGCACAACCTGCGCCTCGTCGTGTCGATCGCCAAGCATTACATCAACCGCGGCGTGGTCTTGCTCGACATGATCGAGGAGGGCAACATCGGCCTGATGCGGGCTATCGACAAGTTCGAGCCCGAACGCGGTTTCCGTTTCTCTACTTACGCCACCTGGTGGATACGCCAGAGCATCGAGCGCGCCATCATGAACCAGGCGCGCACGGTGCGCCTGCCCGTGCATATGGTGCGCGAACTGAACCAGATCCTGCGCGGCAAATACCACCTGGAAGCCCAGCACCACGACGGCAAGGATGCCACTGCGGAAGACATCGCCCATCTGGTGGGCCGTCCCGTGGAAGAGGTGCAGGATATCCTGGCCCTGTCCGAGCATGCCACCTCGCTCGACGCGCCGCTCGACAATGATCCGCAGTCGTCCTTGATGGACATGCTGCCCGGCGCCAGCGAAGACAGCCCCGACGCGCGCGCGGAACACCATGAAATGACGGTGCTGGTGCGCGACTGGCTGACCAAGCTGCCCGACAAGCAGCGCGTCGTCATCATGCGCCGTTTCGGCCTCGACAACGACGATCCGGCCACCCTGGAAACCCTGGCCGAGGAAATGGGCGTGACGCGCGAGCGCGTGCGCCAGATCCAGCAGGAAGCCTTGATCAAGCTCAAGAGGGCCATGGCCGCGCGCGGCGTCGTGCGCGACTCCCTTTTGTAGCGCGCCTGATAAAGCGCACATGGCCGCGTTGCAATGCCTCGCCGTACTGGCGTACTGTCTTCGGCAATGCGCCTTGCCCTGCGCATTTTCTCAGGCCCGCTGAATCGGCGCGGCTGCGCCGCGGGCTTAAGCTGGCCCGCATCTGCTATCATACGCCCCGCTCGCGGCGCCTGACCTTTCCCCCATTCTTTCAAGTTCCAGCGCGGCCCTGCGTCCTGGCCCACTCTTACCTATTGATCGCTATGCAAGAAAATATCATCGAAATCAAATCGCTCGACATGGACGCCCGTGGCGTTGGCCATATTGAGAACGAAGACGGCTCGCCGGGCAAGGTCGTGTTTGTCGAAGGCGCATTGCCGGGCGAGCGCGTCAGCTTTGTGACGTTCAAGAAAAAGAAGAACTGGGAAATGGCCCGCATGACGGCGCTGCACCGTGAATCGGCTATGCGCGTGACGCCCAAGTGCAAGCATTTCGACAATTGCGGTGGCTGCTCGATGCAGCACCTGGAACCGTCGGCGCAGGTGGCGATCAAGCAGCGCGTGCTGGAAGACAATCTGTGGCATATCGGCAAGGTGCGTCCGCAAAGCATCATGCGCCCCATGTACGGCCCGACATGGGGCTACCGCTACCGCGCGCGCCTGTCCGTGCGCCACGTCAAGAAGAAAGACGCCGTGCTGGTGGGTTTCCATGAAAAGAAATCGGCGTTTGTCGCCGACATGGATAGCTGCGAAATCCTGCCGCCGCACATCTCCGCCATGCTGCTGCCCCTGCGTGCGCTGATCGGTTCGCTGTCGATTTTCGACCAGATGCCGCAGATCGAGCTGGCCGTGGGCGAAGACGTCACCGCCATGGTCTTGCGCATCATGGCGCCGTTGACGGCGGATGATGAAACGAAATTGAAAGCCTTTGCCGACGAGTACGGCGTGCAATGGTGGTTGCAGGTGAAAGGCCCGGAAACGGCCGTGCCGTTCTATCCGCTCGACAAGCAATTGCACTACCTGCTGCCGGAATTCGGCGTCAAGATGCCGTTCAAGCCTGTCGATTTTACTCAGGTGAACCACCACATCAACCGCGTGCTCGTGTCGAAAGCGCTGCGCCTGCTGGAAGTGCAGCCGACGGACCGCGTGGCCGACCTGTTCTGCGGTCTGGGCAATTTCACCTTGCCGCTGGCCACGCAAGGCAGCGCAGTGGTCGGTATCGAAGGCAGCACCACTCTGACGGAGCGGGCGCTGGAAAACGCCTTGGCCAATGGCCTGGCGGAAAAAACCTCGTTCTCGACGCGCAACCTGTTCGAAGTGACGACGGATGACCTGATCGCGCTGGGCAAGTTCGACCGCATCCTCGTCGATCCGCCGCGCGACGGCGCCATGGCCCTGTGCCAGGCGCTGGTCGGCCTGTCGCAAGTGCGTCCCGATCTGATGCCGAAACGCATCGTGTACGTCTCGTGCAGCCCGTCGACCCTGGCGCGCGATGCCGGCATCCTGGCGCTGGAAGCCGGTTATGTGCTGAGCAAGGCGGGCGTGGTCAATATGTTCCCGCATACCTCGCATGTCGAATCGATGGCTGTATTTGATTTGCCTCAGTAAGTCTGTCTGATACGGCGGGTGGCCAGGCAGGCACCCGCCGTTGCCGCATTCAGCGGCGCAGCAAGCTGTCGCAATACCACTTACACCGTGTTATAAAACTGGTCTGTCTTTTTCCGTTCCAGCGTCTTTTTTCATCCTCCCTCTGCCGTTTTTTGATTGTCCAGTAGGACAACACGCCGTTTACACCCTCCGCTGTGCTTTCTGTTTGAAGTGGTATTGCTCACTTTGATGCCACTTCAAAACCACTTGACCGCCTATTTTTTCAGCAGCATGCTGTTCTTGCAACTGCAAAAAAACAAGATCACAGGGTAGTTATTTACGAAGCAGAGTGGCATTTCTGCAAACCTGAACAGGAGACAACGTGGAAAATTTAATACTCAAAAAAACAATCAGGAACATGATGGTATGTCTGGCCAGCGGCGGTGTGCTGGCGGCATGCGGTGGCGGCGGCGGTGACGCCGGCGCGCCGGCTGGTTCGCAATTGCTGGCGGCCAGCACGGTCGTCGCTTGCGTGCCGTGGCAGGAGGGCGGCACGTACAACGCCGGCACGGTGGTCACGTACCTTGGGGCCAACTACACGGCCCTGGTGACGCAGACCGATCACGTGGGCTCGGGCTGGAATCCCGTTTCCACGCCTAGCCTGTGGAGCGCCGGCGGCACTTGCGACGGCGGCACCACGCCGACCCCGACGCCGACTCCCACCCCGACGCCGACGCCGACCCCGACCCCGACACCGGAACCAACGCCGACCCCAACACCGACTCCGACCCCGACGCCAACCGGCGGCACCTGCGCACTGGCGTGGGCGGCCGGCACGGCTTACAGCGCGGGCGCCACCGTCAGCTATGCGGGCACGAACTACCGCGCCAATTACTGGACGCAGGGCGACAACCCGTCGACCAGCAGCGGCGGCGCCGGCACGGGCAAGCCATGGACCAGCCAGGAGATCTGCAGCACCACGCCAACACCGACGCCGACTCCTACGCCAACACCGACTCCTACCCCGACTCCGACCCCAACGCCAACCCCAACGCCAACGCCAACGCCAACGCCAACGCCAACGCCAACGCCGACCCCAACGGGCCGCGAAGTCGGTTCCTATTTTGCGCAGTGGGGCGTGTATGGCCGCGACTATGAAGTGGCGAACGTGCACACGAGCGGCGTGGCCGACAAGCTGACCTTCATCAACTACGCCTTCGGCAATATCTATCCGAAAAACGGCGGCTATGAATGCGCCATGATCACGAAGACGGAGCCGGGCGCGACGAATCCGAATTCGCCCGATGCGGGCACGGGCGGCGATGCCGAGGCCGACTACATCCGCACGCCGAAGCGCACCGTCGATGGCCAGGCGATTCCCTGGGATGCTCCCTTGTCGGGCAACTTCCTGCAGTTGAGAAAACTGAAGGCGGCGCACCCGAACCTGAAGCTGTTCATCTCGCTGGGCGGCTGGAGCTGGTCGAAGAACTTCTCCGTCGGTTCTGCCACCGATGCGCTGCGCAAGCAGATGGTGCGTTCGTGCATCGACATCTACATCAAAGGCAACCTGCCGGTGCAGGGCGGTCGCGGCGGCGTGGGCGCGGCGGCCAACATCTTTGACGGCATCGACATCGACTGGGAATATCCGGTCGGCGGCGGCCAGCCGTACAACACGGTCAGCCCCAACGACAAGCGCAACTTCACCTTGCTGATGGCGGAATTCCGCAGCCAGCTCGATGCGCTGGGCGCGGCCAACGGCAAGCGCTACCTGTTGACGGCGGCTGTCGGCGCCGGCAAGGACAAGATCGACAACACGGAACCGGCCCTGTACTCGCAGTACATGGATTGGATCAACCTGATGACCTACGACTTCCACGGCGGCTGGGAAAACAGCACCAACTTCAACGCCCAGCTGTTTGCCGACCCTGCCGATCCGTCGACGGGCATGGCGCGCGAATACGTGGGCGACAAGGCGGTGCAGTACATGATTGCCGCCGGCGTACCGCGCGACAAGCTGCTGTTGGGCATACCGTTCTATGGCCGTGGCTGGACGGGCGTGGCGCCGGGGCCGAATGGCGATGGCCTGTACCAGGCGGCCACGGGCATGGCGCCGGGCACGTACGAGTCGGGCATCGAGGACTATAAAATCCTCGTCGCCAAGGCTGGAACGCGCTACTACCACCCCGTGACCAAGCAGTTGTACCTGTACACGGGTGCGGGCGGCCAGTGGTGGAGCTATGACGATCCGACCGTCATCGGCACCAAGGTCAAGTACGTGAAGGACCAGGGCTTGCGCGGCGCGTTCTCGTGGGAACTCGATGGCGACGCGAATGGCGTGCTGGCGACCGAGGTGTGGAAAGTGCGGTAACACTGGAGTAGAGTAAGACGCGGCCGGGCGGCATTGCTGCCCGGCCGCTTGTTCACATAAAAAAACAGGAGACGGGCGATGGCGGCGGTATCGACATTCGGAGTCAAGCAGCAGGAACAGGAGCTGAGCCGCGAGTGGCGCAGCTGGATCGCGGAAAACCTCATGCTGGGCAGCCACCCGTCGGCGCTGATGCCGGTGCTGCAACAGGCGGGCATCGCGGAGCCCCTGGCGCGCCGCGAAATCGAGTTGGCGCTGCAGAGTCCCTATCTGGCCGGCGCCGTGCGCCTGTCGAACCGCCTGGCCAAGCGCGACTGGGTGATCGATATCCAGCGCAAGCTGAACCAGCTGCGCGACCCCGAGATTCCCCGCCGCGACAAGCTCTCCGCGCAGGAATTCCTCGACGAGTACTACTCGACCAACCAGCCCGTCATCATCACGGGCATGATGGCCGACTGGCCCGCCATGGCCAAGTGGAGTCCCGCCTATTTCCGCGAGCATTACGCGCAGCGCGAAGTGGAAGTGCAGTTCGGCCGCGAGGCGGACGATCAGTACGAAATGAACAGCGTGGCCCACAAGCGCAAGATGGCGTTCGGCGAGTATGCGAGCCTGGTCGAGGGCAGCGGCGCGACCAACGATTTCTACATGACGGCGAATAACGATTCGCAGAACCGGCAAGCCTTGCGCGAGCTGTGGGACGATATCGGCCAGCTGCCCGAATACCTGAAGCAGGATGGCGGCCCCACGGGCTTTCTGTGGTTCGGCCCGGCCGGCACGGTGACGCCATTCCACCACGACCTGACGAACAACTTCATGGCGCAGGTCAAAGGGCGCAAGCGGCTGCGCATCATGGCCGCCTGCGAGGTGGCGCGCGTGTACAACCATCGCCACTGTTTTACGCCCGTCGACGGGCGCGACATCGACGTGCGGCGCTATCCGCTGATGGCCGATGTGCAGGTGCGCGAATGCGTGCTGGCGCCAGGCGAGATCCTGTTTTTGCCCGTCGGCTGCTGGCATTTCGTCGAAGCGCTCGACGTATCGATGACGGTGGCGTTTACCAACTTCAAATGGGATAACGATTTTTACAGCAAGTATCCGCCGAATCACGACTTTTGATCTTGCTGCCGCAGGCGCGAACTTGCCGCGAACAGCCGCCTTGTGGGCGGCTTTTTTCATGCTACGGTGCGCTTCTTGTATAAGATATTTGCATAAAATATTTGATTTAAATCATTTTGAAGCAATTATTTTGATATGAACGGCCACGATGTTTCATTATCCAGAGGGCGGTGGCGGGCGGATAATTTGATGGCTGGCGCGGCGCCAGTACCAACCATCTGGAGGCGGCAGGGCATGAACACGCAGCACATGACACAGTTACAGCAAGCACCGGCAGATCGTACTGAGCTTCGGCTCGACACAAGGCTGACCCGCGAAGCGGCCGAGCTGCTGGCCAGGGCCGATATCCATTTGAATGGCCGCGCCGCCTGGGACATGCAGCTGCGCAAGCCGGGCGTGCCCGAGCGCGCCTTCGCCAGCGGCAACCTGGGCCTCGGTGAAGCCTACATGGATGGCGCCTGGGATGCGCAGCAGCTCGACGAATTCTTTTGCCATTTGCTGCGCGCCAGGTTGGGCGACGACGTGCGCCCCATGCGCCTGGCCTTCCACGCGCTGACCGCGCGCCTGTTCAATCTGCAGACGGAACGCCGCGCCTGGATGGTGGGCAAGGAACACTACGACCTCGGTAACGCCTTCTATGCGGCCATGCTCGACCCGCGCATGACGTACACGTGCGGCTACTGGAAGGATGCGGGCAATTTGGCCGAGGCGCAGGAGGCCAAGCTCGACCTGGTCTGCCGCAAGCTGCGCCTGGAACCGGGCATGCGCGTGCTCGACATCGGCTGCGGCTGGGGCAGTTTCATGCGCTATGCAGCGGAAAAATACCAGGTGCGGTGCGTGGGAGTAACGATTTCGCAAGAGCAGGCCGCGTATGCGCGCGCCATGCCGGGCGGCGAACAGCTGGACATCCGCCTGCAGGACTACCGCGACACCGATGAAAAATTCGACCGCATCGTCAGCATCGGCATGTTCGAACACGTGGGCCACAAGAATCACCGTACCTTCATGGAAGTGGCGCACCGCTGCCTGGAAGACGACGGCCTGTTCCTGCTGCACACGATCGGCAAAAACAAGCGCCATTCCACGTGCGACCCGTGGATCGACAAATACATCTTCCCGAATGGCGACTTGCCGTCGATCGGCCAGATCGGCGACGCCATGGACGATCTGTTCGTGGCCGAAGACTTGCACAACTTCGGCGCCGACTACGACAAGACCCTGATGGCCTGGCATGCGAATTTTGAGCAGGCGTGGCCGCGCTTTGCCGCCCAGCTGGGCGGGCGCTTCCACCGCATGTGGTCCTACTATCTGCTGTCCTGCGCCGGTGCCTTCCGCGCGCGCGACCTGCAGCTGTGGCAATGGGTGCTGTCGAAGCGGGGGGTATTGGACGGCTATGAGCGTGTCAGCTGATATCATGGGCTGATGGATATCAATCAAGCGCGTACCTTCCTCGAAGTGGCGTCCTGCGGCAGCTTCATCATGGCGGCCGAACGCATGCACGTGACACAGACGGCCGTCAGCGCCCGCATCCGCACCCTGGAGCAGCAGCTGGGGCGCCAGCTGTTCGTGCGCAACAAGGCGGGCGCGCGCCTGACGCCGGCCGGCGAGCGCTTCATGCGCCATGCGGCCACCATGGTGCAGGTGTGGGAACGGGCGCGCCATCAGGTGGCCTTGCCGCCGGGGCGCGACGACGCCGTCAGTATCGGCTGCGAACTGAGCTTGTGGCAGCCGCTGCTGGGCGACTGGTTGATACGCATGAGCCGCGATTGCCCCGAGATCGCCCTGCGCGCGGAAGTCGACAGCCCCGCGCGCCTGCTCGACGCCGTGCACGACGGCTCGCTCGACCTGGCCGTGCTGTACAACCCGCCGCAGCGTCCGGGCCTGGCCAGCGAATTGCTGGCCGAGGAAAAGCTCGTGATGGTGACCACGCGCGCGGACGGGCAGATGCATGTCGATACATACGTGTACGTGGACTGGGGCCCGGCGTTTGCCGCGAACCACCAGGCCGCGTATCCGGAACTGAGCAGCCCGCCCGTGTCGATCTCGCTGGGGCCGCTGGCCCTCGTCTACCTGCTGGAAGCGGGCGGTGCCAGTTACTTCCGGATCGGCAGCGCGCAACCCTATCTCGATGCGGGCTTGCTGCACCGCGTGCGCGACGCGCCCGAATTCTCGCATTCCGCCTACGCCGTCTACGCAGCCCAGCGCGACAACCCGACCCTGGATCGCGCCCGCGCCTGCCTGCTCGAGGTGGCGGAGAGAATCAAGTAAATGCTGTGGACGTAAAAAAGCCGACCCGAAGGTCGGCTTTTTTTATCCTGCTCATGCGCATAAGCGCAGCGCATAAAACGTTCAGGGCAAGGCGCGGTGCCGAAGACAGTACGACTAGTACGGCGAGGCACTGCAACGCCGCCCTGGGCGTTTTTGCGCTAGCGTTTAGTCGCGGCTGCCGCCGGCGAAACCTAAAAGCGACAACAGGCTGGTGAAGATGTTGTACACGTCCAGGTAGATGCGCAGGGTGGCCGAGATGTAGTTGGTCTCGCCGCCGTTGATGATTTGCTGCACGTCATACAGGATGTAGGCCGAGAAGATGGCGATGGCGACCATGGAGATCACGATCGACAGTGCCGACAGGCCCAGGAAAATATTTGCCACCGATGCCAGGATCAGCACGATCACGCCGGCGAACAGCCATTTGCCCATGGCCGAGAAGTCGCGCTTCGAGACCGTGGCGATCGTCGCCATCACGGCCAGGATGGTGGCCGTGCCGCCGAATGCCGTCATGATCAGCATGCCGCCGTTCGAGTAGCCGAGCGTGCGCGTCAACAGTGGCGTGAGCATCAGGCCCATGAAGAAGGTGAAGCCCAGCAGGACGGCGACGCCGAGGCCCGAGTTCTTGGTCTTTTCAATCGCGTACATGAAGCCGAATGCGACGGCCATGAAGATGATGAAGCCCATGCCGCCGGTCAGCATCGGCAAATGCATTTGCACGCCGATGAAGGCGCCCAGCACGGTCGGGATCATGGACAGCGCCAGCAGCCAGTAAGTGTTGCGCAAGACCTGATGGCGGACTTGCTGCATGCCCCCCGACAGGTCAAAGGTGCGTTGCATGTTCTGATTCATAGTGCCTCCGTGTTGTCAATTCAAGTTACTGCTTTACTCAAGGATAGCATGAGGGCCGGAATTTGCCAAAAAAGCAGCTTAAGATTTCATTAAACAGGGACAGGGCGGCAAGATGCCCCTGCCTGTCTGGGTGATATGGGGTGGAGTATGGTAAAATCAAAGGTTGATTGAGTTCTCAATTTACCGTTTTAAACCTTACTTTTTATTGGAGTTTTCACACATGGCAATCGAACGCACCCTGTCGATCATCAAACCAGACGCAGTTGCAAAAAACGTAATCGGTCAAATCTACTCGCGTTTTGAAAACGCTGGCCTGAAAATCGTTGCAGCACGCATGACCCAACTGTCGCGCGAACAAGCTGAAGGCTTCTACGCAGCGCACAAAGAACGCGGCTTCTTCAAGGATCTGGTCGACTTCATGGTTTCCGGTCCAGTCATGATTCAAGCCCTGGAAGGCGAAAACGCCGTTCTGGCCCACCGTGACCTGATGGGCGCGACCGATCCGAAGAAAGCAGAAAAAGGCACGATCCGCGCCGATTTCGCCGATTCGATCGACGCAAACGCCGTACACGGTTCCGACGCTGTCGAAGCTGCTAAAGTGGAAATCGCTTACTTCTTCCCAGAACTGAAGGCTTAATTGCCTTAGATAACGTTATTTCCTGGCGTTATCTGTGAAATAACTTATCACCCCCTGTTCCCGCTGCGCTGTGGAGTTTTCGCTCCGGATGCGCGCGGGGACGGATTTTTAGAATAGACAAGATCATGAATACGACGACCCTCACCAACTTGCTGGACCTCGATCCCGCGCAACTCATCGCTTACTGCGCCGAGTTGGGAGAGAAACCGTTTCGTGCGAAACAATTACAACGTTGGATACACCAGTTCGGCGCCTCCGATTTCGACGCCATGACGGACCTGGCCAAGTCGCTGCGCGACAAGCTGGCCACGCGCGCCGAAGTGCGCGCCCCGGCCATCATCAGCGACCACACGTCGACGGATGGCACGCGCAAGTGGCTGGTCGACGTGGGCAATGGCAATGCCGTGGAAACCGTGTTCATTCCAGAAGAAAACCGCGGCACCCTGTGCATCTCGACCCAGGCCGGCTGCGCCGTGAACTGCCGTTTCTGCTCGACGGGCAAGCAAGGCTTCAACCGCAACCTCAGTGTCGGCGAAATCATCGGCCAGCTGTGGATGGCGGAATTTGAATTGCGCCGCACCAAGGGCATCGAACCGGGGCCGAAAGGCGAGCGCCAGATCACCAACGTGGTCATGATGGGCATGGGCGAGCCCCTGCTGAACTTTGAACCGACCGTCACGGCCCTGAAATTGATGCTCGACGACAACGCCTACGGCCTGTCGCGCCGCCGCGTGACCCTGTCGACGTCGGGCGTCGTGCCGATGATGGACAAGTTGTCGCAGGAAGTGCCGGTGGCCCTGGCCGTCTCGCTGCACGCCTCGAACGATGCCTTGCGCGATGGCTTGATTCCACTGAATAAGAAATACCCGCTGAAGGAATTGATGGCGGCCTGCAAGCGCTACCTGGAATTCGCCCCGCGCGATTTCATCACGTTCGAATACTGCATGCTCGATGGCGTCAACGACAGCGACGAGCACGCGCGTGAACTGCTGGCGCTGGTGCAAGACCGCGAGTTCGGCGTGAACTGCAAGTTCAACCTGATTCCATTCAACCCCTTCCCCGAGTCGGGCCTGTTCCGCTCGAAAAACCCGCGCATCAAGGCCTTCGCCCAGGTGCTGATGGACGGCGGCATCATCACCACCGTGCGCAAGACGCGCGGCGACGATATCGACGCGGCCTGCGGCCAGCTGGCCGGCGAAGTCAAGGACCGCACCCGGGTGCAGGAACGCATGGAAAAGATGACTGAGTATCAACAGAAATTTGGTGCCAATTTCGGCAAGATCGTGGAGATCCGCTCCTGATGAGGGAAGGCATGGCTTACCAACGCTCGCTCGCTGTGGCCGCTGTTTGCCTGGCCGTGCTGCTGGTCGGCTGTGCCTCTTCCACGTCGCAGACTGTCGCCAGGGACGTGCAATCGGGTGCGCCGGAACGTGCCGCGCTGCGCTTGCAGCTGGCCAGCGCGTACTATGCGCAAGGCCAGCTCGACGTGGCCCTGGCCGAAGCGCAGCAAGCCGTGCAGCTGGCGCCGAACGATGCGCAAGCCTATGGCGTGCGCGCCCTGATCCTCGCGGCCCAGCGGCAAACTGCATCTGCCGAGAAAGATTTCCTTTACGCTTTGCGCCTTGCGCCCCACAATCCTGAGTTGAGCAATAATTACGGCCTGTTTTTGTGCCAGACGGGACGCGCCGCGCAATCGCTGGCGTATTTCGATGCGGCATTGGCGGACGCGGCGTATGTATCGCCGGAAAAGGCGCTCAACAATGGGGGCGCTTGCAGCTTGGCCCTGAACGATTACCCGCGTGCGGGCGCGTATTGGATGCGCGCCGTACGCATCGCACCGGACGTGGCAGTGACGAACGCCGGCCTGGTGCGCGTGTATTACCAACAGCAAGACTACCGGCAGGCGGCTTATTATTTGCAGCGGCTCGGTAAGATAGCAACAATGGAGAGCCAGACGGCCGATGTGCTGTGGCTCGGGATCAAGGTGCAGCATAAGCTCGGGGATGCGGGTGCGGAAGCTGGCCTGGGGGCGCATTTGCGCAACCACCATTCCGGCTCCCCCGAATATGCTGCTTATCAAAATGGGGCGTTTGATGAGTGAGACAGGGATACCAATGAATTCAGAGTGGGCAGAAACGCCTCAGCAGCAGCCCCAGGGCAATCTGGCGTTGGCAGGCGCGCAGTTGAAGGCGCAGCGCGAAGCGCTGGGCTGGCCGGTGGAGCAGGTGGCCGACCAGCTCAAGCTGGCGCCGCGCCAGGTGATCGCGCTGGAAGAGGGCGACATGGCGGCTTTGCCGAACCTGGCCGTGGTGCGCGGTTTCGTGCGCGCCTACGCCAAGGTCGTGCGTCTCGACGCGGCGCCCCTGGTGGCCATGATCGAAGTCCACCCGGCGCCGGCGCAAGACCCGGCCGCGCCCGTGCGGCGCGAAATTTCCGCCACGTTTTCCGAATCGCGCTTCCCGTCGATGACGCAGCGCTCGTCGAACCAGACTCCCCTCTGGATCGCCGGTGCCGTGGCCGTCGTCGTGGCGGCCGCCTTTGGCGCCTATAAACTCGGTTATGTGCCGGCCAGCCTGCTGTCCTCGCAGGCCGGGAAAGAAACATCGCATGCGGAAGTGGGCCCCGTGGAAACGACCCTGGTCAAGCCGGGCCAGGACTTGACGCCCGTGCAGTCGCCGTCCGTGCCCCTGATTTCCGTGCCGCCGCCGCCAGGCAACGATACGCAGACGGGCGCTCCGGCTGCCGCCATCGCTTCGGCGCCGGCCGCCGCTGTGCCGCTGGCTGCTGCGCCAGCCCCTGCGACAGCCGCGACGGCTGCCGTCACGCCGCCCGTGGCTGCCCCTGCCGTGGGCGCGAATGCGCTGGTGCTGAAGGTGGAGCAGGATTCCTGGGTGGAAATCCGCCGCCCAGGCAGCACGCCGCTGATTTCGCGCATGGTCAAGGCGGGCAGCACGGAAACGTTCGATATCACGGGCCCGGCCACCCTGGTGGTGGGCAAACCTGGCGTGGTGCAGGCAACCTTGCGCGGCGCCAAGCTGGAGCTGCCGACCGTTGCCGGTGGCACGATCTCGCGCGTCAGCATCAAATAAGTGCAGTAACCGTTCAAGCAAACTCAGAAGATAATATTATGGCTACCTCGAAAACAGCGATCGGCTCCGGTCCATCCGGCCGGCGCGACAGCCGCAAGGTGCTGATCGCGCACGGCCAGCGCCAGATCTGGGTGGGCGGCGACGCCCCCGTGGTGGTGCAGTCGATGACGAACACGGATACGGCCGACGCCATCGGCACGGCGATCCAGATCAAGGAACTGGCGCGTGCCGGTTCGGAACTGGTGCGCCTGACCGTGGACCGTCCGGAAGCGGCCGCAGCCGTGCCCTACATCCGCGAGCAGCTCGACAAGATGGACATCGACGTGCCGCTGGTCGGCGATTTCCACTATAACGGCCATACCCTGCTCAACGATTACCCCGATTGCGCGCGCGCGCTGTCGAAGTACCGCATCAATCCGGGCAACGTGGGCAAGGGCGCCAAGCGCGACACGCAATTTGCGCAGATGATCGAAGCGGCTTGCCGCTACGACAAGCCGGTGCGCATCGGCGTGAACTGGGGCAGCCTCGATCAAGCCTTGCTGGCGCGCATCATGGATGAAAACGCGGGCCGTGCCGAACCATGGCCGGCGCAAGCCGTCATGTACGAAGCGCTGGTGACGTCGGCGATTGAAAACGCCGTGCGCGCCGAAGAGCTGGGCCTGGGTCGCGACAAGATCATCCTGTCGTGCAAGGTGTCGGGCGTGCAGGACCTGATCGCCGTGTACCGCGAACTGGCGCAGCGCTGCGACTATCCGCTGCACCTGGGCCTGACGGAAGCGGGCATGGGCAGCAAGGGCATCGTCGCCTCGACGGCGGCCCTGGCCGTGCTGCTGCAAGAGGGCATCGGCGACACCATCCGCATTTCGCTCACGCCCGAACCGGGCGGCGACCGCACGCGCGAAGTCATCGTCGGCCAGGAAATCCTGCAAACCATGGGCTTGCGCAAGTTCGCTCCCATGGTCATCGCTTGTCCCGGTTGCGGCCGCACGACGTCGACCACCTTCCAGGAACTGGCCGACAACATCCAGACGTATCTGCGCGAGCAGATGCCGGAGTGGAAGAAATCGTATCCGGGCGTGGAAGCGATGAACGTGGCCGTGATGGGCTGCATCGTCAACGGGCCCGGCGAATCGAAGCATGCGAACATCGGCATCAGCCTGCCCGGCACGGGCGAGTCGCCAGCCGCGCCCGTGTTCGTCGACGGCGAAAAGGTCGTCACCCTGCGCGGCGAACGCATCGTCGAGGAATTCCAGGACATCGTCCTCAATTATGTTAAAAGCCATTACGGCGCCGCCGCCACAGCAACGGCGTAGGTCAGGTAGGTCGGATTAGCGCTGTGCGCGTCATCCGACAATCAAGTTAAAGCAAAGAAGAACACTATGTCCGAAAATAAAAAGCTCGATAAAATCACCGCCGTCAAAGGCATGAACGATATCTTGCCAGCCGACGCCCCGCTGTGGGAATTGTTTGAAAACACGGCGCAATCCGTGCTGCAAAGCTATGGCTTCCAGCAGATCCGCACGCCGATCGTGGAAGAAACGAAATTGTTCGCGCGCGCCATCGGCGCCGTGACCGATATCGTGGAAAAGGAAATGTATTCGTTCACCGATTCGATGAACGGCGACAACCTGACCCTGCGTCCTGAAGGTACGGCTGGCGTAGTGCGCGCCGTCGTCGAGCACAACCTCGTGTACGAAGGCCCGAAGCGCCTGTGGTACAAGGGCCAGATGTTCCGCCACGAGCGTCCGCAAAAGGGCCGCTACCGCCAGTTCCACCAGTTCGGCGCGGAAGCCATCGGCTTCACGGGCCCGGACATCGACGCCGAGCTGATCATGATGACCCGCCGCCTGTGGGATGACCTGGGCCTGGAAGGCATCCGCCTGGAACTGAACTCGATTGGCGACGCGGCCGAGCGCCTGCGCCACCGCGCCGACCTGATCACCTACCTGGAAAGCCACAGCGAACTGCTCGACGAAGAAGCCAAGCGCCGCCTGCACAGCAATCCGCTGCGCATTTTGGATACCAAGAATCCTGCCATGCAGGATCTGGTCAATGGCGCGCCGAAGCTGCTCGAGTACCTGGGCGAGGAATCGCTGGCCCATTTCCACGGCGTGCAGAAGATTCTGAACCACAACAATATTCCCTTCATCATCAATCCACGCCTGGTGCGCGGCCTCGATTATTACAACCGCACGGTGTTCGAGTGGGTCAGCGACAAGCTGGGCGCGCAAGGCACGGTCTGCGCCGGCGGCCGCTATGACGGCATGGTGGAAATGTTCGGCGGCAAATCGACGCCCGCTGTCGGTTTCGGCATGGGCGTCGAACGCCTGGTGCTGCTGATGAAAGATGCGGTCGAGCCGGAACAGCCAGCCCAGTGCGACGTCTACCTGGTGCACCAGGGCGAGCAGGCAGGCTTGCAAGCTTTCGTGCTGGCAGAGCGGATTCGCGATGCGGGCCTGGACGTTGTGCTACATTGCGCAGCGAGCAACGGTGGCGGCAGCTTCAAAACGCAAATGAAAAAGGCGGACGCCAGCGGCGCGGCATTTGCCGTGATCATGGGCGACGATGAAATCGCCAACCATGTCGCGACGGTGAAAGCCATGCGCGAAGCCGATGCGGGCGCACAGCAGAACACGGTGCCGTTCGACGATGTCGTCGATTACGTGGTGGACCAGATCATCGGCGACCACGATTGCGGCCATGACCACGGTCCTGGCGGCCACGTGCATCACCACCACTGATTTGCAGCAAGACCGTTCTACCCTCGATCAACTACTCATTAAAACTGACGACCCATGGCATACGATCACGAAGAACAAGAACAACTGGCAACCCTCAAGGCCTGGTGGCAGCGCAATGGCAATCTGACCTCCTGGGTCCTGATCGTGGCGCTGGCAGGTTACAGCGGCTGGGCTGGCTGGCAGTACTACCAGCGCACGCAGGCTGCGCAAGCGGGCCAGCTGTACGACGAACTGCAAAACGCCATCGCCGCCAAGGACACGGCCAAGGTGATGCGCGCGGCCGGCGACATGCAGTCGCGTTTCAGCGGCACGGCATATGCGCAGATGAGCGCCCTGGCCGCGGCCAAGGTGGCATTCGACGCGAACGACCTGAAAACGGCCAAGACCCAGCTGCAATGGGTGGCCGAGCATGGCACGGAAGAGTACAAGGCCATCGCCAAGCTGCGCCTGGCCGGTGTTTTACTGGATGAAAAAGCCTACGATGAAGCCCTGAAAGTGCTGGCAACGGCTTCCGTGGCGCAGTTTGCCGGCGCCGTGGCCGACCGCAAGGGCGACATCCTCGTAGCGCAAAACAAGCTGGCCGATGCCCGCACGGCTTACCTGGCCGCTCTGGCCGCGACGGACAAGAACAATCCAGGCCGTCAGCTGATCCAGGTCAAACTGGAAGCGATCGGCGGTACGGTACCGGAAGACAAGGCCAAGGCTGACAAGGCCGCCGCCTGACAGGAACACTGATGGCGGGGCCGGGTGGCGTTGTGCGCCGCCTGCCTTGCCCTTACAAGTACAAGAAAAAGGTTGGATAACACTTATGCGTGTCACTGAAAAGCTGGTAGCTGCAAGTCTGTTGGCCCTGATGGCCGGTTGCTCGTCCTGGAACCCGTTCGCCTCGAAAGATCCGAAAACCGAGCCGACCAAGCTGGTCGAGTTAAAATCGAGCATCGCCGTGCGCGACGCCTGGAAGTATTCGATCGGCAAGGCTGGCGTCTATGCATTCACCCCTGCGCTGGCCGGCAGCAGCCTGTACGTGGTCAACGCCGATGGCGCGCTGGCGCGCCTCGATGCGGCCAGCGGCCGTGAAACGTGGCGCGTCAAGGCCGGCAGCGATATCACATCGAGCGCCGGCAGCGATGGCACGGTCGTGGCCGTTGGCGCCGCCAAGGGTGCCGTGCTGGCGTTTGACGCCGATGGCAAGCAGCTGTGGAAGGCGCAGGCGTCCAGCGAAGTATTGACGGCGCCCGTCGTGGGCCAGGGCGTGGTCGTGGTACGCAGCGTGGACAACCGCATCGTCGGCTTCGACGCCAAGACGGGCGAGCGCAAGTGGACGGTGCAGCGCGCCACGCCGGCATTGACCCTGCGCAATGCGCCGGGCATGGTGCTGGGCGGCGCCAATATCTACGTGGCCCAGCCTGGCGGCAAGCTGCTGGCACTGACGGCGGCCACCGGTGTGGTACGCTGGGAGATCGTCGTCAGCGAACCGCGCGGCGCTACCGAACTCGAACGCGTCTCCGACATCGCCGGCGCGCCGGTGGTGTTCGAAGGCGAAGTGTGCGCCGTCACCTACCAGGGCAAGGCGGGCTGTTTCGACGCCGCCACGGGCGTGCCGCGCTGGACCAAGCCGATCTCGTCCGATGTGGGCGTGGCCGTCGACCAGCGTTTCGTGTTTGTTGCCGATGATCAGGGCGGCGTCTTGGCATTCAGCCGCGAAGGCGGCCAGAGCGCCTGGAAGAACGAGGCGCTGGCGCGCCGTCGCCTGTCGACACCGGCCTCCTACGGCCGCAGCGTCGCCGTCGGCGATTATCAAGGTTATATCCACTTCCTGTCACGGGAAGATGGCGCATTAATAGGTCGTGTCAGCACCGACGGTAGCCCGATTGTTTCGGCTCCCGTTGTTGCCGGTTCGAATTTGATTTTTCAAACCCAATCAGGGACAGTGACCGCTCTCGCGGTCGAGTAATACAATGAAGCCGGTAATTGCACTAGTAGGTCGACCCAATGTTGGGAAATCGACTTTATTCAATCGTCTGACCCGCTCGCGCGATGCGCTGGTGGCGGATTTGCCTGGGTTGACGCGCGATCGTCACTATGGCGAAGGCCGTGTCGGCGAACGTCCCTTCCTGGTCATCGATACGGGTGGTTTCGAACCCGTCGCCAAGGAAGGCATCATGCACCAGATGGCACTGCAGACCAAGCAGGCCGTGGCCGAGGCCGACGTGGTGGTATTCATCGTGGACGGCCGTCAGGGCCTGACCCCGCATGACAAGACCATCGTCGACTTCCTGCGCAAGAGCGGCCGTCCGGTCTTGCTGGTGGTCAACAAAAGCGAAGGCATGCGCTACACGGCCGTCGTGTCCGAATTCTATGAATTGGGCATGGGCGATCCGTACGCGATCTCGTCGGCGCACGGCGATGGCGTCAACGACCTCGTCGAAGTGATGCTGGACCTGGCGTTCGCGCAGCGTCCGGATGAGCCTGAAGAGCTGGAAAAGACCGACCGCGGCATCAAGATCGCCCTCGTCGGCCGTCCGAACGTGGGCAAGTCGACCTTGATCAATACCTTGCTGGGCGAAGAGCGCGTGATCGCCTTCGACATGCCGGGCACGACGCGCGATTCGATTGAAATCCCGTTCGAGCGCGATGGCCAGCAATACACCTTGATCGACACGGCCGGTATCCGCCGCCGCGGCAAGGTGTTTGAAGCGATCGAGAAATTCTCGGTGGTGAAGACGCTGCAGTCGATTTCCGAAGCCAATGTGGTCGTGCTGATGCTCGACGCGCAGCAGGATATTTCCGAGCAAGACGCGCATATCGCCGGCTTCATCCTGGAATCGGGCCGCGCGCTGGTCGTGGCCGTGAATAAATGGGATGGCTTGCAATCGCATCAGCGCGACGAGATCAAGATCGACATCGACCGCAAGCTCGATTTCCTGTCGTTCGCGCAGATGCATTTCATTTCGGCGCTGAAGGGCACCAACATCGGTCCATTGATGAAGTCGCTCAACGCCGCGTATGCGGCCGCCATGTGCGACCTGTCGACGCCGAAGCTGACGCGCGCCCTGATCGAGGCCGTGGAGAAGCAGGAGCCGCGCCGCAAGGGGTCGATCCGTCCGAAGCTGCGCTATGCGCACCAGGGCGGCATGAACCCGCCTGTGATCGTTATTCACGGCAATGCGCTCGACGCCGTCGGCGACCCGTACAAACGCTATCTGGAAAAACATTTCCGCGATACGTTTGCCTTGGTCGGCACGCCGCTGCGCATCGAATTGCGTACGGGTAAAAACCCGTTTGCACGCACGCCAAGCAAGTAATGTTTTAAATGCTGAATTAAGTGCATATTAAGGCGCCGCGGAGATAATGCGGCGCCGACAGTCATTTAATGGCTGTTTGCACGAAAATAATAAAGTGTTAATGCGCCATGCGCGACAGCGATCGCGAAAACAGGTTACAGTAGCTATGACGCATCTTTCTTTCTTTGAAAGGTGTGAGAGCACTTGAAATCAAGCGAGTCGCCTCCAATTCTTACACAACAACATAAACAACGGAGCTGTTATGAGCAACAAAGGGCAACTGTTACAAGACCCATTCCTCAATGCATTACGCAAAGAGCATGTTCCTGTCTCGATCTATCTGGTCAATGGCATTAAATTGCAGGGCCATATCGAATCGTTCGATCAATATGTCGTATTGCTGCGCAATACGGTGACACAGATGGTGTACAAGCATGCCATCTCGACAGTGGTGCCGGCCCGTGCCGTCAATCTCAATATTGAATCTGAAGCGGAGTAAAGCGTTGAGCTTGACGGCCCAGCGCCTTTCACCGTCCATCGCCCCCGTCCGCGCCAGCGGCGCTGATGCGTTTGCATCGGCGTCGGCGTCCGCCGCAACTCATCAGATGCCATCATGCGCGCGGCACTAGTCGGAGTTGACTTCGGTCACAGCGACTTCGCCGCCAGCATGGAGGAACTCATGCTGTTGTCGCGTTCGGCTGGCGCGGATCCGATTTCCACCATCACGGCCAAGCGTTCCAGTCCCGACTCCGCGTATTTCGTCGGCAGCGGCAAGGCCGATGAAATTGGCGACGTCGTCGTCAACGATGGCCTGGAAATCGTCATCTTCAACCATGCCCTCTCGCCGGCCCAGCAGCGCAATCTGGAAAAGCGCCTGAATGTGCGCGTGCTCGACCGTACCAGCCTGATCCTCGACATCTTCGCGCAGCGCGCCAAGAGTCACGAGGGCAAGCTGCAAGTCGAGCTGGCCCAGCTGCAGCATCTGGCCACGCGCCTGATCCGCGGCTGGACCCACCTTGAGCGGCAAAAGGGCGGTATCGGCTTGCGCGGTCCCGGCGAGACGCAGCTCGAGACCGACCGCCGGCTGATCGGCGAGCGCGTCAAGGCCTTGCGCGCGCGTCTGGAAAAGCTGCACAAGCAGCGCGAAACGCAGCGCCGCGCACGCGGCCGCAATCACACATTCTCGGTGTCCCTGGTCGGCTATACCAATGCCGGCAAGTCGACCCTGTTCAATGCCGTGACCAAGGCCGGCGTGTATGTCGCCGACCAGTTGTTCGCCACCCTCGACACCACCTCGCGCCGGGTTTACCTGGGGCAGGAAGTGGGCAACGTGGTGATCTCCGACACGGTCGGCTTCGTGCGCGAATTGCCGCATCAGCTGGTGGCCGCCTTCCGCGCCACGCTCGAAGAAACCATTCATGCCGATTTGCTGCTGCACGTCGTCGACGCCGCGTCGCCGGTGCGCATGGAGCAGATCGAGCAGGTCAACCTGGTCTTGAAAGAGATCGGCGCCGATCATATTCCGCAAATCCTCGTGTGGAACAAGATCGATGCGGCCGGGCTGGAGCCCTCGGTGGAGCGCGACGAATATGCTACGATCAGTCGCGTGTTCGTCAGTGCGCAGAAGGGCAGCGGGCTCGACCTGCTGCGCGATGCGATCGTCGAGATGGCCAGGAAGGCGCCCGGTTCGGCCCACCTGTATCAGAACGACGAAGCACCGCAGGAAGATCAGTTTGACGGTCAGTACGACCAGCACGATGGCGCCGCCCCGGACCAGGACGAAGAGCCTGGCGAGGACGATAGGATTTCCACCCACTCCCAAGTCGGAACACGATAGTTATGCTTGTCTCCCTACTCAAAAAAACAGGCTTGAAGTTGTCCCTGAACGATCCCCGCTGGGGCAATCGCAAGGACGACGGCAAGAAAGCCCAAGAAGGCAAAAAGCCCGGCGAAGGTCCGCCGGACCTCGATCAGTTGTGGCGCGATTTCAATCAGCGCCTGAACGCCTTTTTCGGACAGAAGAACCGTCCCGACAACGGCGGCAATAACAACGGCGGTGGCGGTGGTCCGCGTCCCGACATGAAGGGCGCCGGCATCACCGCCGGCGTGGTCGGCGTGATCGCCGTCTTCATCTGGCTCGCCAGCGGCGCGTTCATCGTGCAAGAGGGCCAGAACGGCGTCGTGCTCACGTTCGGCAAGTACAGCCACACCACGCCGGCCGGTTTCAACTGGCGCTGGCCGTACCCGTTCCAGACCGACGAAACCGTCAACGTGTCGCAGGTGCGCACGGTGGAAGTGGGTTACCGCCAGTCGCTGCGCAACAAGCAGGCCAGCGAATCGCTGATGCTGACGGACGATGAAAACATCATCGACATCCAGTTCGCGGTGCAGTACACCCTGAAAGATCCCGTGGCGTGGCTGTTCAACACGCGCGACCAGGAAGACACCCTGCGCCAGGTCGCCGAAACGGCGATCCGCGAAGTGGTCGGCCGCAGCAAGATGGACTTCGTGCTGTACGAGGGCCGCGAAAAGGTGGCGTACGATACGCAGCAGCTGATGCAGCAGATTCTCGACCGCTACAAGGTCGGCGCCGTCATCACCAACGTGACGATGCAGGCCGTGCAGCCGCCGGAGCAGGTGCAAGCCGCCTTCGACGATGCCGTCAAGGCAGGCCAGGACCGCGAACGCCAGAAGAATGAAGGCCAGGCTTACGCCAACGACGTCATTCCAAAAGCCCGCGGTGCCGCTTTCCGCCTGATGGAGGAAGCAGCCGCGTACAGCGCGATGGTGACCGAGAACGCGGCAGGTAATGCTTCGCGCTTCAAGCAGGTGCTGGTCGAGTACCAGAAGGCGCCAGTCGTCACGCGCGATCGCATGTACCTGGAAACGATGCAGCAAGTGTTCAGCAGTGCCAGCAAGGTCATGGTCGACGCGAAGACGGGCAGCAATCTGCTGTACCTGCCGCTCGACAAGCTGATCGCCCAGACGGCTGCCACCGACGCTGCCGCCCGTGCTGCCGCGACACCCGCAGCCAACACCGTTTTGCCACAGGAAGCCATGCCGACAGTAGAAGTCAATCAGCGCCGCGACAGCCGCTCTTCGCGTGAACGGGAGAGCCGCTAATGAACCGTATCGTAGCCGCCCTGATCGCGGGCTTTATCGCGATCATGCTCTTGTCCTCGACCGTGTTCGTGGTCGACCAGCGTAAGTATGCGGTCGTCTTCGCCCTCGGCGAAGTCAAGGAAGTCATCAGCACGCCGGGCCTGTACTTCAAGCTGCCGCCGCCGTTCCAGAACGTGCTGTACCTGGACAAGCGCATCCTGACCCTGGATACGCCGGAACCGGAACGCTTCATCACGGCCGAGAAGAAGAACATCCTCGTCGACGCCTACGTGAAATGGCGCATCGCCGATCCGCGCCTGTATTTCCGCAGCTTCGGTGGCGATGAAAAACCGGCCCGCAACCGCATGTCGCAAATCGTCAAGGCGGCGCTGAACGATGAAATCACCAAGCGCACCGTGCGCGAAGTGATCTCGGGCCAGCGCGGCAAGGTGATGGAAGCGATCCTGGCGAAGGTCTCGGCTGAAGCGAAGGCCATCGGCGTGGAAATCGTCGACGTGCGCCTGAAGCGCGTCGACTACGTCGAGCAGATCAACAACTCCGTGTACGAGCGCATGAAGTCCGAGCGCGTGCGCGTGGCCAATGAGCTGCGTTCGACCGGCTCGGCCGACTCCGAGAAAATCCGCGCCGACGCCGACAAGCAGCGCACGGTGATCCTGGCAGAAGCGTACCGCGAAGCCGAGAAGATCCGCGGCGAGGGCGACGCCAAGGCATCGCAGATCTACGCGGAAGCGTTTGGCAAGAATCCGGAGTTCTACAAGTTCTATCGCAGCCTGGAAGCCTACCGCGCCACGTTCAAGGACAAGGGCGACGTGATGGTGGTCGATCCGAGTTCGGAATTCTTCAAGTACTTCAAGGGTAACGGCACGGCCGCTCCGTCCAAGAAGTAAGGCAGCATCGACACTGCCCCCGTTCGCAAGGACGGGTGGCGGCAGCAGCGGGGCCGGCATCGATGCCGGCCCCGTTTTTTTGTGCCTGTCAGGCTGTTGCGGGAAGGCGTAAAATTCCCTGTTTTTAAGGCTGTGCGGCAGCGTTTCGGACAACTTATCCCTAAAGGCCCGTGTTTTCGCGTAAAATATCAGGTTCGGCCTCTTGCCTGGCGCGCCCGCCGCTGCCTCGCATGATGCATTTTTCAACTTTCTTCCGTATCTCGCTCCCTCATGCCGAATTGGCTTTTGCCCGAAAATATTGCCGATGTTCTGCCGTCGGAAGCGCGCAAGATCGAAGAGCTGCGCCGCCTCATGCTGGATAATTTCCGTCTGTACGGATATGAACTGGTGATGCCGCCGCTGCTCGAGTATCTGGAATCGCTGATGACCGGCGCTGGCAAGGATACCGACCTGCGCACGTTCAAACTGGTCGACCAGCTGTCGGGCCGCATGCTCGGCCTGCGCGCCGACATGACGACGCAAGTGGCGCGCATCGACGCCCATCTGCTGAACCGTGCCACCGTGACCCGCCTGTGCTACGCCGGCAGCGTGCTGCATACCCGTCCGTCGGGCTTGCACGCCACCCGCGAACCGCTGCAGATCGGCGCCGAAATCTATGGCCACGCCGGCCTGGAAGCCGATGCCGAGATCCAGGAACTGGCGCTCGCTTCGCTGGCACTGGCCGGTTTCGATAGCGTCCGCCTGGATTTGTCGCACGTCGGCCTGTTGCGCGCTATCATTGCGCAAGACGCCGCCGCCGAGCGGGACGAAGCTGCGCTGTACGCCTTGCTGCGCGCGAAAGATGCGCCGGGCCTGCGCGCCCTGACCGCATCCTACGATGCCGTCACGCGCGATGCGCTGCTGGCCTTGCCGAATCTGTATGGCGACATCGACGTGCTGGCGCGTGCGCGCGAAGTGCTGCCGCCGTTGCCGGGCGTGCTGAAAGCGCTGGCCGAACTGGCCGCGCTGGCAGGATCTGCCCTGGGCCGCGCCGAAGTGGCGATCGACCTGGCCGACCTGCGCGGCTACCAATATGAAAGTGGCGCGATGTTTGCGCTGTATGTACCTGGCTTGCCGAACGCGGTTGCGCGCGGCGGCCGTTATGACCACGTCGGCGAAGCGTTCGGCCGGGCACGTCCCGCGACCGGCTTCTCGCTCGATTTGCGCGAACTGGCGCGCCTGCTCCCAACGGCGGAACGGAAGCATTCGATCCGCGCCCCATGGGGCAGCGCGCCAGAATTGAAGGAAAAAATCGCCGAGTTGCGCAAGGCGGGCGAGGTCGTGATCCAGAGTATGCCGGGTCACAGTAATGAACAAGACGAGTTCGAGTGCGATCGCGTGCTGGTACTTGCCGATAATGGTAGTAGCTGGATTCTTAAAAACTTAGGTTAAGTGATGTCAAAGAAAATTATGGCAAAGAACGTCGTTGTCATCGGCACCCAATGGGGCGATGAAGGTAAAGGCAAGATCGTCGATTGGTTGACCGATCACGCCCAGGGTGTGGTGCGCTTCCAGGGCGGCCACAATGCAGGCCACACGCTGGTCATCGGCGGCGTTAAAACCGCGCTGCAGCTGATCCCTTCGGGCATCATGCGTCCAGGCGTCGCCTGCTACATCGGTAACGGCGTGGTCGTTTCCGTGCCGGACGTGCTGCGCGAAATCGACAAGCTCGAAGCTGTCGGCGTCGAAGTCGCTTCGCGCCTGAAAGTGTCGGACGCTGCGCCCGTGATCCTGCCTTACCACACCGCGATCGACCTGGCCCGTGAAGCCAAGCGTGGCGATGCGAAGATCGGCACCACCGGCAAGGGCATCGGCCCGGCCTATGAAGACAAAGTGGCGCGCCGCGCGATCCGTATCGCCGACCTGCTGAACGAGAAGCGCTTTGCCGAAAAGCTGGCCGAAAACCTCGATTACCACAACTTCGTGCTGGAAAACTACCTGAAGGCGCCGAAAGTAGACTATCAGAAGACCCTCGACGACGCGCTGGCCTATGTGCCGCGTCTGCGTCCGATGGTGACCGACGTGTCGAGCGCGCTGTACAAGGCGCACAAGGCCGGCGCGAACCTGCTGTTCGAAGGCGCGCAGGGTTCCCTGCTCGACGTCGACCACGGCACCTACCCGTTCGTCACCTCGTCGAACTGCGTGGCCGGCAATGCCGCCGCCGGTTCGGGCGTGGGCCCAGGCATGCTGCACTACATCATGGGCATCACCAAGGCTTACACGACGCGCGTCGGTTCCGGCCCGTTCCCTTCGGAACTGCCAACGGATGCGGGCGTCGGCTACCACCTGGCGCAAGTTGGCCATGAATTCGGCACCGTGACGGGCCGCGCCCGCCGCTGCGGCTGGTTCGACGCCGCCTTGCTGCGCCGCTCCGTGCAGATCAACGGCGTGACGGGCATGTGCCTGACCAAGCTGGACGTGCTGGACGGTATCGAAACGCTGAAACTGTGCACCGGCTACACCATCGACGGCGTGGCCACGGACATCTTCCCATCGGGCGCCGAAGAAGCCGCCCGCTGCGTACCTGTGTACGAAGAGATGCCAGGCTGGACGGAAAGCACGGTCGGCGCGAAATCGCTGGCGGCGCTGCCGGCAACGGCGCGCGCTTACATCAAGCGCATCGAAGAACTGGTCGGCGTACCGGTGGACATGGTTTCGACCGGTCCGGATCGTGAAGAAACGATCGTGCTGCGTCACCCATTCGAATAAGCTGCTGGACACAATCCGCCGCAAGGCGGATTTTTTTAATCACGCTAATAATAAGATTCCACTATCATGACTACCCCACAATCGAACGATCAACACCTCTGGGTCAACTGGGAAGAATACCACCGCCTGATCGAGCGCCTGGCGCTCAAGGTTTACGAATCGGGCTGGAAATTCGACCAGGTATTGTGCCTGGCGCGCGGCGGCGTGCGTCCCGGCGACGTGTTCTCGCGCATTTTTGATTTGCCACTGGCTATCCTGTCGACCAGCTCCTACCGCGAAGACGCGGGCACGGTGCGCGGCGACCTCGATATCGCCAAGTACATGACCATGACCAAGGGCCCGCTGGCCGGCCGCATTTTGCTGGTCGACGACCTGGCCGATTCGGGCGTCACCCTGGACAAGGTCACGCGTCACCTGAAGGAAAACTTCCCTGACGTGACCGAAGTCAAATCGGCCGTGATCTGGCTGAAGGGCTGCTCCGTCGTGCGTCCCGACTACTTCCTCGACGAACTGCCGCACAACCCGTGGATCCACCAGCCGTTCGAAGACTACGACGGCCTGCGTCCGCACCAGCTGGCGGCGTGGATCAAGAAGGGCGAAGCAGGCAAGTAATTGCGTGCGCGCTTGCAAAAAAAAGACGATCGTGTATCGTCTTTTTTTTCGTCCAAGGAAATGCGATGACCATACTGACGACGGCGCGCCTGCGCCTGGAACCGATCACGGAAAACCATTACGAGCGCATGCGCACGCTCAACACCGATCCCGAGGTGATGACCTATCTGAACGCGGGCCAGCCCGAAAAGGAAGAAGACACGCGCGCCGCCGTCAAGCGCGTCACGGGCCGCTGGGCCGAGTGGGGCTATTCGTGGTGGGCGCTGATACGCCTCGATGATGGCGAGATGGTGGGCATGGCCTGCCTGCAGCATCTCGATGGCGACAAGAGCAAGCCGCACGAAATCGGCTGGCGTCTGGCCCGCACGGGCTGGGGCCAGGGCTATGCCAGCGAAGCGGCAGCGGCCATCGTCGCGCATGCGTTCAACGTCGTCGGCGCGCCCGAAGTGGTGGCCGTGGCGCACCCGGACAACGCCGCCTCGATCAAGGTCATGACGCGCCTGGGCATGCAGTACGCGGGCATGGAACGCCATTACGATATCGATAGCGTCGTGTACCGGCTGGCGCGCCCATGACGGTAACGCGCAAGCCCCTGAAGCTGGGCTGCGCCTACGGCGTGCGGTTTTCGCCCGATGGCGCGCGCCTGGCCGTACTGGGGCGCGACCTGGTCCTGTGGGACGTGGCGGCACGCCAGAAACTGTGGCGCGGAAAGTTCATCGCCCATTGTTCCAGCATGGCGTTCTCGCCCGACGGCAGCCGGCTGGCCATCAAGAGCACGACGGGCCAGCAGGCCGTGGTGGATGCGCCGGCGGGCCAGGTGCTGCTGAACTTCCAGAACAAAAAGGAGGGCGAAGGCTGCGGCCCCGCGTGGTCGCCGTGCGGCCGGTATCTTGCCGATGGCGGCTGGGATGGACGCCTGCGCGTGCGCGATGCGCAGACGGGCGAAGTGCTGTTCATGCACGAGCACCCTGGCGAAATGCTGCGTGCAATCTACGCCATCGATGGCGGGCGGCGTTTGCTGGTCCTGCATGGCATCAAGTCGGTGGAGGAAGGGCAGGTGCAGCCGCCCGACTATTGCAGCGTGTGGGACTGGCCATTGCAAGCGGGAGGCGGGCGCGTGGTGCTGTCGCTACCCAAGCTGGCGTCGTGCGCCCCATCGCCCGATGGCGAGCGCCTGGCCGTGCTGCATTACGCGGGCGGCGACGAGTATCTGTCCGTACATGCGATGGACGATGGCCGTTTGCTGGCCACGGCGCCCGTGGAAGCGGGAGCCGGCACGGGCGACGCCTTGCGCTGGCTGCCCGACGGCAGCGCGCTGGGACGCATCGGCAAGGGCAAGCTGTTGTTCTACGCCTGGCCGGGGCTCGGCGTCCTGGCGCAGGAAGATTTTGCGTATCCCTGCGCGCTGGACTTTTTGCCTGGATCGCCATTGGCCGCCATCGGTTCCTGGGAATCTGGCATGCTGATGGATCTGAACGTTCACAAGGAAAATACGTGATTACCTGCTACCTGCGTTACATCATCGACCCGTACAAATTGCGGGAATTCGAAGCCTACGGCAAGCTGTGGATACCGCTGGTCGAACGCTTCGGCGGCCAGCATCACGGCTACTTTTTGCCATCGGAAGGCGCCAGCAACGTGGCGCTCGCGATGTTCTCGTTTCCCAGCCTGGCCCTGTACGAGCAGTACCGCAGCGACTCGATGCAGGACGCCGAATGCCAGGCCGCCTTCCGTTACGCCGAGGAGACGCGCTGCATCGTCAGCTATGAGCGCAGTTTTTTCCGGCCCGTGTTTGCCTGAACGGGCTCACTGAACAAGCTCAATCGCGCTGCGGCGCGCCCAGGGGAAAGAGGTGGCGGTACGGGCGTGCCTCTTCCACCGCGCGGGCGAACGACGGGCGGGCCAGCAGGCGCGCGCGGTAGGCGCGCAGCAGGGGCAGCGTCGCGGGAATCGGCTGCGTCCAGTCCGCATAGAACAGCGAGGGCGCGGCGGCGCAGTCGGCCAGCGTAAAGTGGTCGCCGGCGGCCCACGTCTTGCCGGCCAGATGGGTTTCCAGCCAGGCGTAGGCGAGGTCCAGCTTGTCGCCGGCGAACGCGCGGCCTTCCTCGGTCTTCGCCGCGTCGCCGCTCAAGGCGGCACCGACGGCGTGCTGCACCGGTGTCATGACGTGCAGGTCGAAATAGCGGTCGAGAAAACGCACGTCCAGCGCCTGCATGGCGTCGTCCGGCAGCAGGCGCAGGGGGCCCGAATGGGCCAGTTGCAGGTATTCGATGATGATGCTGGTCTCGGCGACGTTGCGCTCGCCGTCCACCAGCAGCGGGAATTTGCGCAGCGGCCAGCGCTCCAGCCATTGCTGCAGGTGCTGGGGCATGTCCGGCGCCAGGCAGCGGAAGTCGAACGGCATGGCGTTTTCGTACAGGGCGATGAGCACCTTTTGCGTGTACGAGGAAAAGGGATGGCCGTAGAGGATCAGCGACACGGTGGGATCTCCTGTGCAAGGTTGGCAACACGCGCGTGTGGCAACGATAGTGCAATGACAGGATCAATGCAAGCGGTCCGGGCCGTTCCGCTTGCATCCGAGGCCCGCCCGCCGCCTAACTCAGGTTTGCCAGGTAGCGCAATCCCGTGATGCTGGGGAAGAAGCAATACACGCCGCCGCGCGTGACGACGCTGCGCGAAAAATGCTGCAGTTTCGTATTGCCGCTGCCCTTGGCGCCCACGCCGGGCAAGGTGAAGGAACTGACGCTCGGGTCGTTGATTCCCAGGAACACGTCCTGGCCGCTGATGTTGAGCGTGGCATTGCCCGCCTCGGGACCGGCCGGGCCGACGGCCGATTTGACGAAGGTAGCGTCATCGTTCCATTGCTGCATCAGGAATTCGAACTGGTTGCGCAGGTTGGCGTTGATGAAATAGCCGACCAGTCCCCGCTGTTCTGCGATGGGTGTCACCGGATCATATTCGCTGCCGTAGGGCATGGCGCGCCGCACGATGCGGTGGTGGCGGGCCGAGGTGCCCACGACGCCTTCGTCGCGCGGGTTGTTGCGCCGGATATGCGCGCCGACCGGGCATTTCAAGCCCAGCGTGTCGTCCCGTTCGGGCTGCGCATCGACATAGTGAAAGTGGTTCAGGCTGGCGTCCGGCAGCACGGGCCCCGGTTCGTCCGGGCTGAGCACGAGCGGATTGCCGTTGCGCCAGCGTCCGCACATCTTCGCGGCCACCATCTCGGTGCTGAGCCCGGAACTGGCCGCGCCCTGGCTCAGAATACTGTCGAACAGGGGCACGTCCTGCTCCAGGATGCGGAAGGCGGCATAGCTGCCATTGGTGGACAGTTGCGGCGGCTGCACCTGGTAGGTGCCGCCATTTTCATTCGGATAGCCGAGCAGGAATTCGCCCGTCTTGATGCTGTTGAGCGGGTCCGGGTCGTATGCGCGTTCGTGCTTGCGCGGCGGGGCGCCATCGACGTCGGGCTGGGCGATGTTGTCGCGGTAGCCGAAATGCACGCGGTTGCCTGGCAGGGCCACGCCGTCGTGCGCATACAGTTCATGCCAGCCGGCGGCAAAGGCGCCACGCAGCTTGGCCGACGTTGCCTGCAGCACTTCCTCCGATTCGCTGACCCACAGGCTCAGCATCGCATGCACCTGGCCGGCTGTGGTGGCCGGCCCCAGGTTGCCGAGCCAGTGTTCGGGGGCACTGTCGCCCACGTCGCCCACGGCGGCGATGCTGGCCGGATCGGCCGCGCCCCGTTGAAATGCCTGGTCAAAGGTGGCCAGCTCGGCCGCGGTTATCCCCAGAGCCGACAGGCCGGGAGCGGTAAAGCTGAGGTTCAGGAAGCAGGGCGGCTTGGGGTGGATATGGCGCGCGGTGGTAATGGCCGGCAGCCCGTCGCTGCCGTCGAGCAGGGCCGCGATGGTGCGCCGCGCCTGCGCCGCATCCGTGATGCTGAAGATGAAATGG
>RCUK01000130.1_pt1 | contig 91567 bp, 83 predicted proteins | sample 2166381 | NCBI WGS metagenome assembly RCUK01 (sample SAMN09932809, study PRJNA488358) | compost metagenome | isolation source: compost soil in an enriched community | place: Germany: Experimental Botanical Garden | reverse complement strand
ACCGAGGTAGGGTCGGTTCCCAAACGACCGCCGACCACGTTGGCGACCGCATTGACGCATGGACCCATGACGGGGCGTGGTTGGCGGCACGGCGCCTCGCCGATGACTGCGATGCCTCCCCGGGCGTGGACCGTGCAACGGCAGTCGATCGGGATGCGACCCTACCGGCGGATCGCAACCGTCCGGGTGCCCGCAATCGGGATACGCACCGACCGGCGGATCATCGCAACCGTCCGGATGCCGGCAATCGGATGCAACCCGACCGGCGGGGGCCCGCGACCGTCCAGATGCCCCCAATTGGGATGCGACCTTACCCCGGCGCCGGGCAATGACGCGCTCCGCTCGGATCTCTACCGTCGCTCTACCCATAAAAAAACGGCGCCCCTGAGGGCGCCGTTTCATTCCCGCCATGTACGCCGGCGTTACTTCGCCGCCGGCGTTTCCGCCGCTGCCGCGGTCGGCTTCATCATTGCGTCGCGGGCTGCCTTGAACGGGTTGCCCTCGTACCAGTTCGGCCAGCGGTCGCCGCCGGCGAGTTCCTTGCCTACGCCGTACAGCAACTGCAGGTCTTCCACGGTCCCGTCCAGCTTCCAGGTGGACGCATCGAACTCGTCCTTCGGCCCGTGATAGCGATCGCGGCCATAGGCTTCGGCCGACTTGCGGCCCGCTTCGATCCCACCCTCGCGCAGGTCTTCACCGCCGTCGGCATACAGCGCCGGCACGCCGGCCTTGGCGAAGTTGAAGTGGTCCGAACGGAAGTAGAAACCGCTCTGCACCGAGGTCTCGCCATGCAGGGTGCGGCCCTGGTTGGCGGCCAGCGGCTTGAGGATGTCTTCCAGCTCAGAGCTGCCGAAGCCGGTTACGGTGAGGTCCTTGGCACGGCCGGCCACCGACATCGCGTCGATGTTGATCACCCCGGCGATCTTGTCCAGCGGGAAGGTCGGATGGCTCACGTAGTACTTGGAGCCCAGCAGGCCAGACTCTTCCAGGGTCACCGCCAGGAACACCACCGAGCGCTCCGGCGGCGGCTGCTGGTGGGCCATCGCATCGGCCACTTCCAGGATGCCGGCCACGCCGGTGGCGTTGTCCACCGCACCGTTGTAGATGTTGTCGCCCTGCTCACCCTCGTGCTTGCCCAGGTGATCCCAATGGGCCATGTACAGCACCGCTTCGTCGGCACGCTTGGCGCCCGGCAGCACGCCGACCACGTTGCGCGACTTCTTCTCGGCGATGGTGCTCTTCAGGTCGAAGGACACCTTGGCCTTCAGCGGGACCGGCTTGAAGCCGCGCTTGCTGGCGTCCTTGTAGGCCTTGTCCAGGTCCAGCCCGGCATCGGCAAACAACTGGCGCGCCGCCTCGGCGCTCAACCAGCCCTGGGCGGGCAGGCGCGCTTCGGGGTCATCCTTGGCCGGCAGGTCGTACTGCGGGCCGGCCCACGAGTTCTTCACCACGTCCCAACCGTAGGAAGCACCGGCGGTGTCGTGCACGATCAGTGCCGCGGCCGCGCCCTTGCGCGCCGCTTCTTCGAACTTGTAGGTCCAGCGCCCGTAATAGGTCATGCGCTTGCCGTCGAACAGCTTGGCATCGTTGACGTGGAAGCCGGGGTCGTTGACGAACATGACCACCGTCTTGCCCTTCCAGTCCTGGCCGGCGTAGTCGTTCCACTTCTGCTCGGGCGCGTCCACGCCGTAGCCAACGAAGACCAGTTCGCTGTTCTCGACCTTCACCTCGGGCTGGCCGCTGCGGGTGCCGATCACCATGTCGGTACCAAACTTCAGGTCGCGCGCCTTGCCGGCCTGGTCCAGCTTGAGCACGGTGGATTCATCGGCCGTGGTCTCGGTCATGGCCACGTCCTGGAACCAGCTGTCACCGTTGCCGGGCTGCAGGCCGATGCGCTGCATCTGGTCGCGGATGTAATTGACGGTGAGTTCTTCGCCCTTGCTGCCGGGCGCGCGGCCTTCGAATTCGTCCGAGGCCAGCGTCTTGACCAGCTCGGCGAAATCGGCGGCATTGATGTCCGGGGCGAACGCATGGCCGGTCGCGGCGGCGGGCGCCTGTGGGGCAGCGGTGTCGGTCGGTGCAGTGGCTTCGCCCTTGCACGCGGTCAACGCGGCGGTGGCGGCAAGGCACAACAGAAGTTTACGGGGCATCATCGATTCCTGGATCCAGTGGGCCGGTGCGCGAAGGCACCGGGAGAGGGTATCAATCCTGCGGGGCGGCGTCGGTATCAAAGGCCAGCGGCTGTGCGCCGGTGACCGGGCCGATGCGGGCGCTGCGATGGACGTAGAGGGTGACCTCGCGCTCGAACTGCAGGCTGCCGGCAACGCTGGCCTTGGGGCCGATGATCACGCGCGGCTTGCGGCTGCTGGTCAGGGACAGGTTGAAGTTGGGCTTCTTGACCCGGATGCCGCCCTGGACCTCCGAGCCGACGCCGACGGTGATGTCGCCGTTGACCGTTTCGATGTTGCCGTTCAAGCGCGTCTCCACCAGCCCGATGCCGCCATTGACGGTTTCCAGGTTGCCCGCCACCACGCTGCCGCGGTCGATGTAGATGCCGCCGTTGACGGTCTCCACGTTGCCGCTGGCCACCACCTCGCGCCCCAGGCGCAGGTTGCCGTTGACCGTGGACACGCCCGTGGTGCGGGCGCGGTCGCCGACCTGGATGCTGCCGTTGACGGTCTGGATTTCGCGGGTGACCACGCCATCGTCGACGGTGATGCCGCCGTTGACGGTCTCCAGGTCACCGTAGACCTGGCCACCGGTGGCGCGGATGCTGCCGTTGACCTTGCTGATGTCCTCGCTGGCCAGGGCCGGCGCGCACGGCAGCACCAGGGCCATCAGCAGCGGGAGCAGGATGTGTTTCATCGTGACCTCGTGTCCGGTATGCGGCTGGCAGGCCGCCTGTGGGGATGTCACCATGCATCGCTACAATCCGCATCTGCCTGAAGTCACTGGAAAGCCCTTGCGCCACAACGTCTTCTCCTCACGCCGGAATAACAAACCGTCGCCCGGACACCGCGGCGGCACTGCCCTGCGCCGGTTGGCGCGCGGGCTGTTGCTCGGCCTGGCCGTGCTGGCGATGGGGCCGGTGGCGGCGCAGACCTCCAAGGAGGCCGAGCGCAAGCTGCAGAAGCTGCGCACCGAACTGAAGGACGTGGCGCAGGAGCGGCGCACCCTGGAAGGCCAGCGCGGCCAGGCCTCGCGTCAGCTCCGCGACGCCGATGAGAAGGTGGCGCGCACCGGCCGTGTGCTGGCCCAGACCGAGACCGCGCTGCAGCGCGAGACGCGTGCCATGGAAGAGCTGCAGCGCAAGCGCAGCGACCTGCAGGCCGGCATGCAGCAGCAGCGCGAGGAGCTGGCTTCGCTGCTGCGTTCGGCCTACCGCATCGGCAACAACGCCCCGCTCAAGTTGCTGCTCTCGCAGGACCGCGTGGCGGACGCCAACCGCAGCCTGGCGTATCACCGATACCTGCAGCGCGAGCGCGCCCGTCGCATCGGCCAGCTCACCGCTGACCTGGCCGAACTGCAGGCCGTTGAAACGCAGATCGTCGAGCGCCGGCAGGCCCTGGAAGGCACCCGCCAGCAGCAGAAGCAGCAGGCCGCCGCCCTGGCCGACGACCGTCGCACCCGCGCGGCCACCGTGGCCAGCCTGGACGAACGCTACAAGGACCGCAGCGAACGCGAGAAGGCGCTGGGCCAGGATGCCAAGGCCCTGGAAACCCTGCTGGCCAACCTGCGCGCTGCCGCCGCCCGTGCCGAGGCCGAGCGCCGCGCCGCCGCGCGCAAGGCCGCCGCCGAAAAAGCCGCCGCCGAGAAGGCCGAGAAGGCCGCGGCCGCCAACGGCACCCGGCCGCCGCCGCGACCGGGCAAGACCCCGCCTGCGGTGGCGTCCGCACCGGCGCCCAAGGTCGGCGGACTCGGCTGGCCGTTGTCGGGCAACCTGCTGGCGCGCTATGGCGGCAAGCTGCCGGACGGGCGCACCAGCAGCGGCGTGCTGATCGGCGCGCCGGCCGGCAGCACCATCACCGCCGTGGCCGATGGCACCGTGGTGTTCTCCGACTGGATGACCGGCTACGGCATGATCCTCATCGTGGACCACGGCAATGGCTACATGAGCCTGTACGCGCACAACGACACCCTGCTGCGTGATGTCGGGGCGACGGTGAAGAAGGGCGACGCGGTGGCCAAGGTCGGCAACTCCGGCGGGCAGGGCGTGACCGCGCTGTACTTCGAGCTGCGTCGCAACGGGCAGCCGGTGGATCCGGGCGGCTGGCTGCAGCGTCGCTGACACCCAGCCAAACGGCGCGCCGCCGCAGCACACCGGGTTCAACGGGAATTTATCGTGGCTTCGCGCATAATCGGGCCACGCACCCAGTGCGTGTTGTCCGTCCCCCGCCGACCTGGAGTGCTTCATGCGCGTAGCCCGTTCCGCCACCTTGCTGCTGGCCCTTCTGCCCGCCGTGTCCTGGGCGCAGCAGACCAGCGAGGCTGCCAGCAGCGCCAGCGACGCGGCCAGCAACGAAGAGGCGGTGACATCGCGGGTGCCACTGGAGGAGATCCGGCGGTATGTGGCGGTCTACAACGCCGTGCGCGCCGCTTACGTGGATCCGGTGGACGACAAGAAGCTGATGCAGTCGGCCATCCGCGGCCTGCTGCTGGACCTGGATCCGCACAGCACCTATTTCGACAAGGAAGATGCCGAGGCCTTCGACGAACAGGCCACCGGTGCCTACGACGGCATCGGCGTGGAGTTGCAGCAGCAGCCGGACAACAGCAGCCTGAAGGTGATCTCGCCGATCGACGACACCCCGGCCGCCAAGGCCGGCATCCTGGCCGGTGACCTGATCATCGCCATCGACGGCAAGCCGATCAGTGCCATCGAGGCCACCGAGCCGCTGCGCGGCAAGGCCGGCAGCAAGGTGGTGCTGACCCTGGTGCGCGAGGGCAAGCCCAAGCCGTTCGATGTCACCGTGACCCGCCAGACCATCCGCGTGACCAGCGTGCGCAGTCGCATGCTCGAGCCGGGCTACGGCTACATCCGCCTGAGCACGTTCCAGGCCGACACCGGCGCCGATTTCCAGAAGCAGGTCACCCAGCTCCAGCAGCAGGCCGGCGGCAAGCTCAAGGGCCTGGTGCTGGACCTGCGCAGCAACCCCGGTGGGCTGCTCACTGCTGCGGTACAGGTGGCCGACGATCTGCTCGACAAGGGCAACATCGTCAGCACCCGCGGCCGCATCTCGATCAGCGATGCGCGCTTCGATGCGACCCCGGGCGACCTGCTCAAGGGCGCCCCGGTCGTGGTCCTGGCCGACGCCGGCTCGGCCAGTGCCTCCGAAGTGCTGGCCGGCGCGCTGCGCGACAACGGGCGTGCGCGCGTGGTCGGCAGCCGTACCTTCGGCAAGGGCTCGGTGCAGACCGTGTTGCCGCTGGACAATGGTGATTCGGTCAAGCTCACCACCGCCCGTTACTTCACGCCCAGTGGCAAGTCGATCCAGGCCACCGGCATCGTGCCCGATGTGCTGCTGCAGCCGGAAAAGCGGCCTGGCGAGGATGACCTGCCGGCCAGCCTGGCCGATTACAGCGAAGCCACGCTGCCGGGCCATCTGCGCGGCGACGAGGAAGGCACCGAGGGCTACAAGGCTGGTGACGTGCTGCCCGGCGACGGCCCGATCAACGATGCCCTGGCCGAGTTGAAGCAGCCCGGTTCGGTGCTGGCCAGGCAGAAGGCGGAGGCAGCGAAGAAGCCGGCGGCAACGCGGGCAGCGGACAAGCCCGCTGACGCAAAGTCGGCCGAGCAACCTGCGGCAGCGCCCGCGACGCCCGCGCCGGCCAAGCCAGATGCACCCGCGTCGACGGTGCCGATCAAGCCCTGACCAAGCCACCCCATACTCGCCATGACGGACCTGTTTGATCAGATCGCGGCATTGACCCGCAACGCCGCGCTATCCGAAGAGGTGGGGGCAATGCACTTGGGCACTGTGGCCGCGCTCCATGGCATTGATGGCGATCGCGTCTACTGGTGGGCCGGGCTCTCCCGCCCGCCCCGCAGGATGCCGTATGAAGATGGCAGCGCCGGATTGGCTCTCCTCAACGAAGTGCTGGCCACGCTGCCAATGGAAGAGGTAGTGCTGGTCGCAACCGACGAGGAACCGCCGCCTTGGCCGATGTGGGTGTTGGGTCGGGACGAGCTCATCGCATTGCTGGAAGCACTACCGTTCTTCGAGTACTTCGTCGCGTCGCCAGATGGGCGGACGCTGGTTTTCGATACGCATCACAACGAATTGTTGATCGCCTCGCTGGACGCCTCAGGTGCTGTCTCCCCTTCGGCCTGACACGAACGCGCCGTCCCCGATATCAAAATCCATGCCGCTTGCGCAGCCGCCGCGCGATCGCCGCGCGCACGTAGACCCCATAGCCGAGCCCGAACACGAAACCGGCGATGTGCGCCCACCAGGCCACCATGCCGAAGCTCGGACCGATATAGGCAAACACCACCTGCAGGGCGGCCCACACCCCGATCAGCAGGTAGGCCGGCGCCCGCACGAACTCCAGGAACAGCCCCAGCGGGATCACCACGCCCAACCGCGCGCCGGGGAACAGAGCCAGGTAGGCACCGATCAGCGCCGACACCGCGCCACTGGCACCGATGATGATCTGGTCGGGGCTGCCCATGGTGTAGATCGCGGTCAGGTTGGAGATTGCCCCGCCGACCAGGAACAGCAGGATCAGGCGCCACGGGCCCAGCACGCGCTCGGCCGGCAACCCGAAGATCAGCAGGAACACCAGGTTGCCCAGCAGGTGCGACCAGTCCGCATGCAGGAACAGCGCGGTGAACAGGCGCAGCACGCTGCCGTCCTGCAGGGTGGCCCACCAGTCCAGCGGCCGGGTCAACCCGGTCGACAAGGCGCCCCAGTCCATCCACAGGCTGCGGCGGGCGTCATCCGGGCGCGAGATCGACCACAGGAACGCGGCCCACAGGGCGGCGAACAGCAGCGGGGTAGCCCAGCGGAAGGCGGACTTCTTGCGGGAGGGGATCGACACGAACATGGGTGGCGCTAGCCTAGCGCGGCGACGGCCTGCACGGGGAAATGTCGGGTTCAGCCTGAATAGCCGACGAGGTGACGCCCGTTATTGTTTCATTAACCGGTCTGGGTATACTCCAATACGGCGTCGTATGTCGGGAGGGGAATCCGGCGCGTCATTCCGGCCGCAAGGCGGGGATCACGCAGGCGCGCGTTGCCAAACATCACCGCAATTCCGGAGAGAACCAAACATGCATACCGCTTCCACGCTTGCCCGCGTCACCGCCCTGGCCGTCGGCATTGCCGGTGCCCTGGCTGTCGGCCACGTTCACGCCGCCGCCTTCCAGCTGAAGGAAAACAGCGCCAAGGGCCTGGGCCGTTCGTTCGCCGGTTCCGGCAGCGCCGCGGGCGATGCCTCGATCATCGCCGTCAACCCGGCCGGCATGCGCCAGCTGGAAGGCACCCAGATCCAGGGTGACCTCAGCGCCATCAGCTTCTCGGCCAAGTTCCACGGCACCGGCCGCAAGCCGACCGGCCAGGCCCAGACCGGCGGTGACGGCGGCGACGCCGGCATGATCGCCCCGGTTCCGGCCGCCTACTTCCACATGCCGATCGGCGAAAAGGCCCACTTCGGCGTGTCGCTGACCGCTCCGTTCGGCTTCAAGACCGAGTACGACAATGGTTGGGTCGGCCGTTACAGCGGCCTGAAGACCGACCTGAAGGCGATCGACCTGGGCTTTGCCGCCTCCTACGACGTCAACCCGTACGTGTCCTTCGGCGCCTCGGTGTTCGTCGAGCACCTGACCATCGAACTGAGCAACAACATCGACTTCGGCACCGCGCTGGCGCAGTCGCGCGTGCCGGGCTTCGCCCCGGGCAGCGCCGATGGCAAGCTGACCGTGGAAGGCGACAACAACGCGGTGGGCTGGACCGTCGGCGGCTTGTTCAGCCCCGATGAGAACACCCACATCGGCATCAGCTACCGCTCCAAGGTCGAGCACAAGATCACCGGCGGCGACGCCACCTTCGACGTGCCGGCCAACGCTGCCGCCGTGCTGGCCGTGGCCCAGCCGGGCCGCTTCACCAGCACCTCGGGCAAGGCCACCGTGACCCTGCCGGCCTCGGCCACCCTGAGCGTGACCCACAACGTCAATGATCGCTGGACCGTGATGGGCGATGTCACCCGCACCGCGTGGTCGACCGCCTTCGACCAGGTCACCATCGATTACGCTTCGGCGCAGCCCGATTCGGTGCTGGAGTTCGGCTACCGCGATACCACCTTCGTCTCGCTGGGTACCGACTACAAGCTGAGCGACACCGTCACCCTGCGCGGCGGTATCGCGCTGGACCAGACCCCGACCACCAACGCCCACCGCGACGTGCGCGTGCCCGACACCAGCCGCAAGTGGCTGTCGCTGGGCGTGGGCTGGACCCCGTCGGAGAACGTCGAGTACAACTTCGGCTACCTGCACCTGTTCACCAAGGATCCGGACGTGACCATCGCCGGTACCACCAACAACCAGGGCAACGCGCTGACCGGCAAGTACAAGGTCCGCGGCGACGTGCTGGCTGCGTCGGTCAACTACAAGTTCTGATCGACACCGCTGCACAGGCTGTTTGAATGGCAGAAGGCCCCGCGCAAGCGGGGCCTTTTGCTTGGGCGCGATGCGGTCGGTGGATGCGCGGCCAGCGCGGCCCGCACAGGCCGTCGCCGATCACCCCAGCGTTGCGCTCAACACCGCCGTGATCGCCCGGCCGCATAGCGCAGCCCCTGGCGCAGCTGCGCGAAGAACATCCGGTCGCGATACACCGCCTCGTCATGCCCCAGCCCGGTGTACCAGCTGCGGCCGCCGTCGAAGGCATGGCACCAGCTGATGGGGTGGTCAGCGCCCATCGTGCCGCCCTGGTAGAGGCCTTCGTCGACGGTGGCGATCACCTGCACGCGTGGGCGCGGGTTGTCGCGGTAGTTGTAGAGTTCATCGCGGATCGGCCACGGCTTGCCGTGCGCCCGGCCATCGCGCTCGGGCTGGACGCGGGTCTGCTGCAGCCCCGGCGGATGCGCCTTGAAGTACGCGCCCACCAGCTGGCCATACCACGGCCAGTCGTACTCGGTATCGGCGGCGGCATGGATCCCCACGAAACCGCCACCGGCACCGATGAAGCCCTCCAGCGCGGCCTGTTGGGCCGGATCGAGCACATCGCCGGTGGTGCTGGCGAACACCACCACCCGATAGCGTGCGAGGTTGGCCGGCGTGAAGTCGCCGGCCGCTTCGGTGGCATCGGCCTGCATCCCTTCGGCGGCGGCGACGCGCTGCAGCGTGGCGATGGCGGCCGGAATCGAATCGTGGCGGAACTCGGCCGTGCGGGTGAACACCAGCACGCGGTCGGCCGGCGCGGCCGCGCATGCGGCGGGCCGGGGCGTCGATACCAGCAGGAGGGCCAGGAGCAGGGCAGTACGCATGGCCGGATTCTGCCATGGAGTTGGCCCACCGCGACGATGCGCAGGCGCCTTGCAGGCGCCGTCCGCGCGTGGCCAGCGCGTACAATCCCGCACCGACCCGCGCATGCCGTGGGTCATGACGTCTGACAAGGATCTGTACATGTCACCCCTCGCGTTTGGTTCCACCCTCCTGCTCGGCCTGGCCGCACTCTCGGCACCGGCAGGCGCCGCGGATTTCGCCACCTGTTTTACCCTCACCCCGGGCCTGTCCTGGTCCAACGCCGATGAAACGTTGACCATCGAACGGGCGACCTTCCTCGGCCAGGATGCGATCCGGGTGAGCAGCGCCGGCGGCGGCGTGGCTACCGCCAGCTACTTCGACGCCAGCGGCCGCCAGTTGCTGGGCCAGGAACGCCTTGGGATCGCCGCCTGGGGCGGCGATGCCTCCAAACCGGTGATGACCGACACCTTCAAGCCTGCGCCGACGTTCCCGCAGAACGCCACGCCGGGCGCGCGCTTCGAGGTCAACGGCAAGGGCGAGCGCACCCACCACGTCGAGGAGACCGTCGAGCCGATCGACTACGACGGCTTCTCCGATTACCAGTTCGTCGGCTTCGAGGACGTGGCCGTGGAGGTTGATGGCCAGCCACGCACCTTCAAGGACACCTGCCACCTCACCGCGACGTTCGAGGACAACCGCATGGAGGCGTGGTACGCCGCCGGTTTCGGGCGCATCAAGTTCGAGCGCTACATGGGCAGCGAGCTGCTGATGCGCGATGAGATCGAGTCCATCGAGCAGTAGTGCCGGCCGCTGGCCGGCAACCTCGGCCAGTTTCAAGGCAACAAAAAACCCCGCTTTCGCGGGGTTTTTCGCTCAACGCATGCGTGCGCGAATCAGTCGCCCAGGGTCAGCAGCGAGGCATTGCCACCGGCTGCCGTGGTGTTCACGGTGACCGTCTTTTCGGTGGCAAAACGCAGCAGGTAGTGCGGGCCGCCCGCCTTCGGGCCGGTCCCGGACAGGCCCTGGCCACCGAACGGCTGCACGCCCACCACCGCACCGATCTGGTTGCGGTTGACGTACACGTTGCCGACGTTGATGCGCGAGGAAATGCGGTCCACGGTTTCGTCGATGCGCGAATGCACGCCCAGGGTGAGCCCGTAGCCGGTGGCGTTGATCTGGTCGATCACCGCATCGAGCTGGTCGCCCTTCCAGCGGATCACGTGCAGCACCGGCCCGAAGATTTCCTTGTGCAGCTGGTCCAGGTTCTTCAGCTCGTAGGCACGCGGGGCGAAGAAGGTGCCGTGGGCGGCCGCTTCGCTGAGTTCGGCTGCGGCGATCAGGCGTGCTTCCTTCTCCATCCGCACCGCGTGGTCCTGCAGGATCTGCAGCGCATCGGCATCGATCACCGGGCCGACGTCGGTGGACAGCAGGCCCGGGTCGCCGACCTTCAGTTCGGCCATCGCGCCGGACAGCATGGTCATCACCTTGTCGGCGATGTCGTCCTGCACGAACAGCACGCGCGCAGCCGAGCAACGCTGGCCGGCCGAGGTGAAGGCCGAGCCGATGGCGTCCTTGACCAGCTGTTCCGGCAGTGCCGAGGAGTCGGCGATGAAGGCGTTCTGGCCGCCGGTTTCGGCGATCAGCACGCCGATGGCGGCGTCGCGCGCGGCCATCGCGCGATTGATCGCGCGGGCGGTGTCGGTGGAACCGGTGAAGGCCACGCCGGCCACGCGCGGATCGGCGGTGAGCGCCGCACCGACGGTGGCGCCATCGCCGGGCAGGAACTGCACCACGCCTTCGGGCACGCCGGCGTCCAGCAGCAGCTTCACCGCGTAGTAGCCGATCAGGTTGGTCTGCTCGGCGGGCTTGGCGATGACGCTGTTGCCGGCGGCCAGCGCGGCAGCCACCTGGCCCAGGAAGATCGCCAGCGGGAAGTTCCACGGGCTGATGCAGACGAACACGCCGCGGCCGTGCAGCTGCAGTTCGTTGGACTCACCGGTGGGGCTGGGCAGCTTTTCGGCGTGGCCGAACTGCTCGCGGGCCTGCTTGGCGTAATAGCGCAGGAAATCCACCGCCTCGCGCACTTCGGCGATACCGTCGGGCAGGCTCTTGCCGGCTTCCTTGACGCACAGCGCCATGAACTCGGGCATGCGCGCCTCGAGCTGGTCGGCGGCGTGTTCCAGGATCGCCGCGCGGCTGGCGGCCGGGGTGCGGTTCCAGGCCGGCTGCGCGACCACGGCATTGGCCAGTGCCTTCTGCACGGTGGCGCTGTCGGCCGGCTGCCACTGGCCCACCACCTGGCGCGTGTCGGCCGGGTTGGTCACGTTCAACAGCGCGCCGGTGGGGGTGGCACCGGGCACCAGCGGCGCGGCCTGCCACGGCTTCACGGCGGCGTTGAGCTGCTCGGCCAGGGCGCGCAGGTCGTTGTCGTTGGCGAGATTGACGCCCATGGAATTGGTCCTGTCATGGTTCTGGCTGCGCAGCAGGTCGACCGGCAGCGGGATTTTCGGATGCGGGATGGATGCGAACGAGGACACCGCCTCGACCGGATCGCGGATCAGGTCGTCGATGGCCACCGCATCGTCGGTGATGCGGTTGACGAAGCTGGAGTTGGCGCCGTTTTCGAGCAGGCGACGCACCAGGTACGGCAGCAGGTCTTCGTGCGAACCGACCGGTGCATACACACGGCACGGCACGTTCAGACGATCGGCCGGCACCACTTCGGCATACAGGTCATCGCCCATGCCATGCAGCTTCTGGTGCTCGTACTGGCCGCCCTTGGCGATGGCCTTCACCGCGGCAATGGTGTGCGCGTTGTGGGTGGCGAACATCGGGTACAGCGCATCGGCATGCGAGAACAGCCGCTTGGTGCACGCCAGGTAGGAGACGTCGGTGTTCTGCTTGCGGGTGAACACCGGGTAGGCCGGCAGCCCGTCGATCTGCGCGCGCTTGATCTCCGCATCCCAGTACGCGCCCTTGACCAGGCGCACCTGCAGGCGGCGCCCGATGCGACGGGCCAGGTCGGCCAGGTAGTCGATCGTGTACGGGGTGCGCTTCTGGTAGGCCTGCACGACCACGCCGAAGCCTTCCCAGCCGCTCAGGGATGCATCGGTTACCACGGCCTCGATGATGTCCAGCGACAGCTCCAGGCGGTCGGTTTCCTCGGCGTCCACGGTGCAGCCGATGCCATAGGACTTGGCCAGCTGCGCCAGTTCCAGCACGCCCGGGACCAGGTCGGCCATCACCCGCGCGCGCTTGGCATGCTCGTAGCGCGGGTACAGCGCCGACAGCTTGATCGAGATGCCCGGCGCGGCGTTGACGTCGCCGTCCGGGCGGCCACCGCGGGCCTTGTGGTCGCCACCGATGGAGTGGATCGCACGGCGGTAGTCTTCCAGGTAGCGCTTGGCGTCCTTCATGGTCAGCGCGCCTTCGCCGAGCATGTCGAACGAGTAGCGGTAGCTGGCGTTGTCGCCCTTGTGCGAGCGCGACAGTGCTTCGTCGATGGTGCGTCCCATGACGAACTGATGGCCCATGATCTTCATCGCCTGGCGCACGGCCAGGCGGATCACCGGTTCACCCACGCGGCCGATCAGGCGCGCGAACGCCCCCGGCACGTCGGCGCGGGTGGCATCGTTGATCTGCACGAGCCGGCCGGTCAGCATCAGCCCCCAGGTGGAGGCGTTGACCAGCACCGAGTCGCTGCCGCCCATGTGCTTCTTCCAGTCCGCATCGCCGAGCTTGTCGCGGATCAGCTTGTCGGCGGTGTCCTGGTCGGGGATGCGCAGCAGCGCTTCGGCCACGCACATCAACAGCACGCCTTCTTCGCTGCCCAGGTCGTACTGGCGCATGAAGGCTTCGATCGCACCCTGGTCCTTGGCGCGCACGCGCACCCGGGCCACCAGGTCGGCGGCGGTGGCCTGCACCTGCGCCTGTTCGTCGGCCGGCAGGCGCGCCTGTTCCAGCAGCTCGCGCACGTGATTGGCCTCGTCCTTCATCCAGGCATCGGTGATGGCCTGGCGGAACGCGGGGGGAGGCGTCGGCAGCTCGGGCGACAGCAGCGGCGGACGGAGAGCGCCGGACGGGGCCGGGGCAGGAATCGGTGCGGAGGGTGCGGTCATGCCGTTCGGCTCGTGGAAAACTTGACCATTTTAATCGTTTTTTCGTCCTGCGGAGCAACTTCCCGGGTCGCCGCCATAGCAGTCATAGCCTGTCATACAAAGGGATTTGGCGGATCGAAGCAGGCTGGTTAATAGTGTGCCGATTTCGGCAAAAGTGCTGCCGATCCCTATGCTGTATTGCAACATTCCTCAAAGTGTGAATGGACCCTTGCTACTGTCGCGAGTGCAGGGCTACCATCGAGACGTTTCCCGCGGCAGGAAAACGCGGTTGCGACATGATCGAGGTGCTGACAGCTCCGGACGGATCAGGGACGCAATTGCGGCTGCGTCCCCCACGGGCGCTCGATGCCCGGCAGTTCGTCCTGTTGTTTGCTGTGTTGGCGGGGTTGATGTGGCTGATGGCCGGCCTGGGCTGGTTCACCGGCAACGTGTTCGCCCCGTGCTTCGCGCTGCTGTACAGCCTGGTGCTGGCGGCAGCCCTGCGTAGTGTGTGGCGTAGTGGAGAACGGCAGGAAGAAATCCGGGTGGTTCCGGCGTGCGTGGAGGTCATCCCCGCACCCGGGCAATCGCCGGTGTTCAGCGCACACCCGCACTGGGTGCGCCTGATCGCCGACGAGCAGAGGGTCCGGCTGGCGTCCAGCGGCAGGCAGGTGGAAGTGGGGGCTTTCCTCGCACCGGCCGAACGCCAGGCACTGGCTCAGAAACTAGAAGGCTTGCTCGCGGCCAGCGATGGCTGCAACCGACGACGCTAAGGGTCTAGGCAATGAAGCAACGCATCAAGTGGGGCAGGACGTTCGGAAAGACCGTAATGAGCGGGGCAGCGCTGCTGGCGCCCGCATTGGCGTGGGCCCAGGCGGCCGACCCCAAACCGTGGCAGCTCAACATGGGCAAGGGGGTCACCCAGAGCGCCCGGTTGGCGTGGGAATCGAACATGTTCTCGCTGTGGGTGTGCACGGTCATCGGGGTGCTGGTGTTCGGCGCGATGTTCTATGCCATGTTCAAGTTCCGCAAATCCAAGGGCGCGGTGGCCGCCACCTTCAGCCACAACACCAAGGCCGAGGTGATCTGGACGGTGATCCCGGTGATCATCCTGGTGGTGATGGCGTGGCCAGCCACGGCCAACCTGATCAAGTTCTATGACACCCGCGACTCGGAAATGACCGTCAAGGTCACCGGTTACCAGTGGATGTGGAAGTACGAGTACCTGGGTCAGGACGTCACCTTCACCAGCCGCCTGGACCGTGAGTCCGACCGGGTCCGCCAGAGCGGTACGGTGCCGACACTGGAATCGCATCCGCATTACCTGCTCGAAGTGGACAACCGGCTGGTGCTGCCGGTGGATACCAAGGTCCGCTTCGTGATCACCTCCGACGATGTCATCCACGCCTGGTGGGTGCCCGCGCTGGGCTGGAAGCAGGACGCCATTCCCGGCTTCATCAACGAGGCCTGGACCAACATCGAAAAACCCGGTGTGTACCGCGGCCAGTGCGCCGAGCTGTGCGGCAAGGACCACGGTTTCATGCCGATCGTGGTCGAGGCGGTGTCCAAGGAGGACTTCCAGAAGTGGCTGGCCTCGCGCAAGCCCGCGCCGGCCCCGGCCGCGCAGCCGGCGCCGGCCCCGGCTGCACCGGCACCGGGTGACGCGGCGCCGGCCGCCACCCCCGAGCCGGCCGCGGCGGTCCCGGCAGACAGCAACGCCTGAAATCGAGCCACGCCTGCCAGCCGGCAGGCGGGGGTACCACCGGATCCAGTGAGGTGTAGTTGCGATGGCGCATTCCGCAGTTGACCACGATGGGCACCACGGGCATCAGCAGAGCTTTGTGGAGCGTTGGCTGTTCTCGACCAACCACAAGGACATCGGCACGCTCTACCTGCTTTTCAGCTTCATCATGTTCATCATCGGCGCGGCGATGAGCGTGATCATCCGCGCCGAGTTGATGCAACCGGGGCTGCAGTTCGTCAAGCCCGAGTTCTTCAACCAGATGACCACCGTGCATGCGCTGGTGATGATCTTCGGCGGGGTGATGCCGGCCTTCGTCGGCCTGGCCAACTGGATGATCCCGCTGCAGATCGGCGCGCCGGACATGGCGCTGCCGCGCATGAACAACTGGTCGTTCTGGTTGCTGCCGGTGGCCTTCAGCCTGCTGCTGGTGACCCTGTTCCTGCCCGGTGGCGCGCCCGCCGGTGGCTGGACGCTGTACCCGCCGCTGTCGCTGCAGGGCGGCTACAACGTGGCCTTCAGCGTGTTCGCCATCCACGTGGCCGGCATCAGCTCGATCATGGGTGCGATCAACATCATCGCCACCGTGCTCAACATGCGCGCCCCGGGGATCGACCTGCTGAAGATGCCGATCTTCTGCTGGGCCTGGCTGATCACCGCCTTCCTGCTGATCGCGGTGATGCCGGTGCTGGCCGGTGCGGTGACCATGCTGCTCACCGACAAGTTCTTCGGCACCAGCTTCTTCAACGCGGCCGGCGGCGGCGATCCGGTGATGTTCCAGCACATCTTCTGGTTCTTCGGGCACCCGGAGGTGTACATCATGATCCTGCCTGCGTTCGGCGTGGTCAGCGAGATCATCCCCACCTTCAGCCGCAAGCCGCTGTTCGGTTACCAGGCGATGGTCTACGCGGTGGCGGCGATCGCCTTCCTCTCGTTCATCGTCTGGGCCCACCACATGTTCACCGTGGGCATGCCGCTGGGCGGCGAAATCTACTTCATGTTCGCCACCATGCTGATCTCCATCCCAACCGGGGTGAAAGTGTTCAACTGGGTGAGCACGATGTGGCGCGGCTCGCTCACCTTCGAGGCGCCGATGCTGTGGGCGGTGGCCTTCGTCATCCTGTTCACCATCGGCGGGTTCTCCGGGCTGATGCTGGCCATCGTGGTCGCCGACTTCCAGTACCACGACACCTACTTCGTGGTGGCCCATTTCCACTACGTGCTGGTCACCGGCGCGGTGTTCGCGCTGATCGCGGCGGTGTACTACTGGTGGCCCAAGTGGACCGGGCGCATGTACAGCGAGAAGTGGGCCAAGGTGCACTTCTGGTGGTCGATCGTGTTCGTCAACCTGCTGTTCTTCCCCCAGCACTTCCTGGGCCTGGCCGGCATGCCGCGGCGTATCCCCGATTACAGCGTGGCCTTTGCCGACTGGAACCTGATCAGCTCGATCGGTGCCTTCGGCATGTTCGCCACGCCGTTCATGATGGCCGCCATCCTGATCGCCTCGCTGCGCAACGGCGAAAAGGCGGCGGACCGTTCCTGGGAAGGTGCGCGCGGGCTGGAGTGGACCATTCCCTCGCCGGCACCGGCGCACACCTTCACCACGCCGCCGACGATCCGTCCGGGCGACCTGGCCCATGACGATGTCACCCACTGAGGCCGCCATGCCTGCCCATTCCGACCCCTCCGATGCACAGGTCCTGCAGCGCCGCCGCGCGCACCGCACCGCGTGGAAGGTGGGGCTGGTGGCCGTGGCGGTGTACGTCGGCTTCATCCTGACCGGGGTGCTCGGCCGATGAACGCCGAGCGCCCGGCCACGCCCGCACGCACGGCCGGACTGCCGCGCCTGATCGGCGTGGCGCTGGCGGTGTTCGTGCTGACCTTCTCGCTGGTGCCGCTGTATCGCATCGCCTGCGAGAAGGTATTCGGCGTGCGCCTGGAGCGCGGCCCGGGTGCGGCCGCCGCAGCGACGGCCGCACCCGGCAAGCGCACGGTCCGGGTCGAGTTCGATGGCGGGGTCAACTCCAAGCTGCCCTGGGCGTTCCATCCCGAGCAGCTGACCATGGACGTGGTGCCCGGCGAGCTCAACGAAGCGCTGTACTTCGCCCGCAACGACAGCGACCGCGCGCTGGTTGGCAGCGCGGTGCCGTCGGTGGCACCGGCCAAGGCATCGGGCTACTTCAGCAAGACCGAATGCTTCTGCTTCACCGCCCAGACCCTGCAGGCCGGGGAGAAGCGCGACATGCCGGTGCGCTTCATCGTCGATCCGGACCTGCCAGCCAACATCAAGACGATCACCCTGTCCTACACCTTCTACAAGAACGACGCGCTGTCCGCGCAGCTGCCTGCCGCCACCGCGGCGGTGCCGGCCGGCGTGCACGCCGCTCCCTGATACGCACCGGATCCCGAGACCATGGCCCAGCAAAGTTCCGACGCCACTGTGTACTTCGTGCCCACGCACAGCAAATGGCCGTTCATCGGTTCGATCGCGATGATGGTGACCATGGTCGGCGTGGCCAGTTGGCTCAATGATTCCAGTTGGGGCAAGTGGACCTTCTACGCCGGCATCGCGATGCTGGTGCTGACCCTGTTCTGGTGGTTCAGCGACGTGGTGCGCGAGTCGCAGGCCGGGAACTACAACCGCCAGGTGGACGGCTCGTTCCGGATGGGGATGGTGTGGTTCATCTTCTCCGAAGTGATGTTTTTCGGCGCATTCTTCGGCGCGTTGTTCTACACCCGCAACCTGGGCCTGCCGTGGCTGGGCGGCGAGGGTGACGGGGTGATGACCAATGAACTGCTGTGGGATGGCTATTCGGCGGCCTGGCCGACCAATGGCCCGGGCAGCATCGGCGGCCATTTCCAGACCATCCCGGCCTGGGGCCTGCCGCTGATCAATACACTGATCCTGCTCACCTCCGGCGTCACCCTGACCATCGCCCACCATGCGCTCAAGGCCGGCCACCGCCGCCAGCTGCTGGTCTGGCTGGGCCTGACCGTGGTGCTGGGTGTGTTCTTCCTGACCCTGCAGGCCGAGGAATACATCCACGCCTACAAGGAACTCAACCTCACCCTGGGTTCGGGCATCTACGGCTCCACGTTCTTCATGCTCACCGGCTTCCATGGTGCGCACGTGCTGCTTGGCACGATCATGCTGGGCGTGATGTGGCTGCGCTCGGCCAAGGGCCACTTCACCCGCGACAACCATTTCGGCTTCGAAGCGGCCGCGTGGTACTGGCACTTCGTGGACGTGGTGTGGCTGATGCTGTTCCTGTTCGTCTACGTGCTGTAGCGTCGTCGCCACACGGTGCCGCACCACGGCTGGTGCGGCGGTCCTGGTGGATGCGTCAGCCGCCGATGCCGTGGGGTTTGATCCAGCCGCTGTAGATGCCGATGGCCACCAGCACGATCAGCGCCACCGACACCACGATGCGGCGGGTGAGCGCATTGACGGTGCGCTTGGTCTGGCCGCGATCGACCAGCAGGTAATACAGCCCGGCGCCCAGATTCCAGACGATGACGATCAGAAACGCGATTACCAGCAGGGTCTTCAACGAATCATTCATGCGCGGCTCGAAGGCAGGGCGGGTGCGCCTATATCACCGCGTTTTGCCGGCGTTGTCATGATGCGCAAGCACACGCGCCTGATCGGCTGGGTAGCCGCGCTGCTGGTGATCGTCGGCTTCTGCCAGCTGGGGCGCTGGCAACTGCATCGCATGCACGACAAACAGGCGCTGCTCGACCAGCAACTGCCCGCGCGGGCGCAGGCGCTCACCCTGGCCCAGGCATTGGCGGCACCGCCTCGGCTGCAGTGGGTGGAGGACCGTGGCCACTACCTGCCCGGTACGCTGCTGCTGGACAACCAGACCCGCGGCGGTCGCGCCGGCTTCAAGCTGTACCAGCCCTTCCTCAGCGAAAGTGGCGCCCGCGTGCTGGTCGACCTGGGCTGGCAGCCGATGCCGGCCGATCGCGTATTGCCGACCCAGCACCCGCCGCAGGGACCGGCGCGTATCGCCGGGCTGTTGGCACCGCCGCCGGCCAGCGGCATCGCGCTCGGCCCGGCGCTGGGACCCACCGGGCAGGCCGGGGTCTGGTTGGCCAACCGGATGCCGCCGGCCGAGGTGGCCCATGCGCTCGCGCTGCCGCCGGGCAGCCTGCCCGACCGGGTGCTGCGGCTGGATCCCACGCTTCCCGGGGGCTACGACCGCGATCTGGAACTGCTGCCCAATACGCTGCCGCCCAGCCGCCATCTGGGCTATGCGGTGCAGTGGTTCGCGCTGGCGCTGACCGTGCTGGTGGTCGCGCTGGTCCTGGAACTCCGCCTTCGCCGTCGCTCGATTGCCGGTTCCCGGCGCTGAGCGGCCCAACATGAGAAAATGCCGCCCATGAATGCCACTTCCCCGGATCGCCTGGCGTCGCGCACACGCGGGCGCTGGACCCTGATCGCCCTGTTCGGCCTGTTCTTCGGCGCGATGGCGCTGGCCGGGATCCTGCGTTTCTCCGGCTGGCAGCCCACCGCGCACCGCAACAGCGGGCAGTTGCTGCAACCGCCGGTGGACCTGCGCCAAACGCCGCCCGTACTCGCCAACGGCCAGGTCTACGCGTGGAACCCCGAGGTACGCACCTGGCGCATCCTGGTGGCCCCGTCTGCCGGCTGTACGAGCGAGTGCGTCACTTTGTCGCAGGGATTGGGCAAGGTGTGGCAGCTGTTCGGGCATAACGCCGATAATGTCGAGATCCTGTGGCTGGGCACGCCGCCGGCCGAGGTCCAGGGCTTGCCCGCATTGCGCGTGCTGCGCGACCAGCCGGATCTGCGTGCCGCGTTGCCTGCCGTGGGTGACGCCGCTGGCACCCCTGTGTATGTGATCGACCCCAACGGTTTCGTGATCATGCGCTATGCGCCGGGATTCGATATGGCCGGTCTGCGCAAAGACCTGGCCACGCTGCTGAAACTGAAGTGAGTTCCGTTTAGATGAGCCTCTCCGTACGCCCGGTGCTGCACCGCAATTTCCACCGTCTGGCGTGGTTTGCGCTGATCATGACGGCCAGCACGATCATGTTCGGGTCGTTCGTGCGCCTGTCCGATGCCGGCCTGAGCTGCCCGGACTGGCCCACCTGCTACGGCCGTGTCACCTGGCCGCAGCACGCGGCCGAGGTGGTGGGGCACGAAGCGGCCAAGATCCGCCCGCTGGAAACCCACAAGGCGTGGCGCGAACAGGTGCATCGCTTCCTGGCCGGCGCGCTCGGCATCGAGATCCTCACCCTGGCGCTGCTGGCCACGCGTCGCCGACGCTGGGGCAGCACTGCGGTGGTCACCGCCTGCGTGCTGGTGGCCACCGGCATCCCGCTGTACATGATGGGCCTGCACGTGCCTGCCAGCATCCTGGCCATCCTCGGCGAGGTGATCCTGCTGATCGCTGCCCTGCGCTGGAACAACATCGACCTGGCCCGGGCCGCGCTGCTGACCCTGGCGGTGGTGATCTTCCAGGCATTGCTCGGGATGTGGACGGTGACCTGGCTGCTCAAGCCGATCGTGGTGATGGGCCACCTGCTCGGCGGCATGCTGATGTTCGGCCTGCTGGTATGGATGGCCTGGCGCGCCACGCACATGCCGATCACCCTGGTGGAAGCGCCGAAGCTGAAGTGGCTGATCCGCGCCGGCGTGGCCGTGCTGGTGCTGCAGATCGCGCTCGGCGGCTGGGTCAGCGCCAACTACGCCGCGCTCGCCTGCGGCGGCGGCAGTGCCTCGCTGGACAACTTCCCGCGCTGCGTCAGCCAGTGGTGGCCGCCGCATGACTTCAAGGAAGGCTTCACCCTGTGGCGCGGTATCGGCGTGGATTACGAAGGCGGCGTGCTCGATGGTGCCTCGCGCATCGCGATCCAGATGGCGCACCGGATGATGGCCATCGTGGTGGCCGTGTACCTGCTGTGGCTGGCGGTGCGCCTGTTCAAGCTGCCGAGCATGCGCGGCTGGGCCAGCGCGCTGGGCCTGCTGGTGGTGCTGCAGATCACCCTGGGCATCCTCAATGTGAAGCTGGCGGTGCCGCTGGAAGTGGCCGTCGCGCACAGCGGTGGCGCGGTGGCGCTGCTGTTCGTGCTGGTCACCTTGCTGGCCCGCCTGCGCGCGCCGGATGCCGAGACCCGCAGCGTGCCCGCCGCGACCGGTCCGGTGGGCTGACGACATGCTCAGCAATTACCGTCAGTACTGGGACCTGACCAAGCCCAAGGTCGTCGCCCTGATCGTGTTCACCGCGCTGGTCGGCATGTTCCTGGCCATCCCGGGCCTGCCCACCGCGCAGCAGGCGTTGGACGGCGCACTGGGTTTCCTCGGCATCTGGCTGGCCGCCTCGGCTGCGGCGGCGATCAACCAGTTGCTTGATGCACGCATCGATGCGCAGATGGCGCGCACCTCGTGGCGCCCACTGGTGGTGGGCAAGGTCAAGCCGTGGCAGGTGCTGGTGTTTGCCGGCCTGCTGATCGCGCTGTCGATGACCATCCTGGTGGTCTGGGTCAACGTGATCACCGCGGTGCTGACCTTCGCCTCGCTGATCGGCTATGCGGTGATCTACACCGTGTACCTCAAGCGCGCGACCTCGCAGAACATCGTCATCGGTGGCCTGGCCGGGGCTACCCCGCCGATGCTGGGCTGGGCCGCGATCACCGGCATGCAGGGCCCGTGGGACTGGGCGTATGCCTCGCTGCTGGTGCTGATCATCTTCATCTGGACCCCGCCGCACTTCTGGGCGCTGGCGATCTTCCGCCGCGAGGATTACGCCAAGGCTGAAATCCCGATGCTGCCGGTCACCCATGGCGTGGCCTATACCCGCAAGTCGATCCTGGTCTATTCGATCGCGCTGGCCGTGGTGAGCATCCTGCCGGTCGTGTTCGGCATGAGCGGCGCGTTCTACCTGGGCGCTGCGATCGTGCTCAACGCGGTCTTCGTCTGGTATGCCTGGCGCATGCTCAACCCGCCCGATGAGATCTTCTCGATGAAGATGTTCGGCTATTCCATCGTCTACCTGATGGCGCTGTTCGCCTTCCTGATGGTGGACCACTGGATGCTGCCCTGGCTGTAGGGTACGGGCGCGGGCTGCGACGCCGGCCTTGAATCTTCGGCAACCGTCGCCATTGCGTTCATGACCGAACAGGACGTGACGGCATGAAACGATGGATGCGAAGCGCGGTACTGGCCATGACCCTGCTGTGCAGCGCGGCGATGGCCGCGCCTGCGCCCGACGACACGGCCACGCAGATCATGGCGCACGCCGGCGAGCACCGCCTGGTCGTGCTCGGCGAGTACCACGGCACCGCCGAAACGCCGCTGCTGGTGGCCGATCTGATGGAGCGCTACAGCCGCGACACGGCCGCCGTGCGGCTGGCACTGGAACTGCCGATGAGCGAGAACGTCGCCCTGGCACGCTACCTGCGTTCCGATGGCGGTACCGATGCGCGCGACGCGCTGCGGACCTCGCCGTTCTGGCGGGTCAAGGACGATCAGCATGACGGCCGGCGCAGCCGCGACATGCTGGCGCTGATCGAGGCCGTTCGCGTGTTGCGCGCCCAGGGCCGCGATGTGGGCGTGGCCGGCTATGACGAAGAGACCGGCGCATCCACCCGCAGTGATCAGCGCGATGCCGCCATGGCCACGCATCTGCGCCAGCAGTTCAACGCGCTCCCCGCCGATGCACGGATGCTGGTGCTGACCGGCAACGTGCACGCCATGCGCACCCGGTCGGCCGATGCGCCCCCGGAGATGCAACAGAAGACGATGGCCGCGTACCTGCTGGACCTGCCGCTCTACAGCGTGCGCCTGGAGGCGTTGCGGGGTCACTTCTGGGCCTGCGTCCAGCCGTGCCGCGCGATCCCGTTGACCGCGCGTCCGCCACGCGCACCGAAAGGAGATACCGACACGGGCCGGCCGTACGATCTGTGGATATGGATGCCTGCCTTGAGCGTGGGCACCCTGATCGACCGCCAGGATCATCCTGTGCGGGGCGAGTAAGGCACCGACGTTGCCCGGCCGATGTTGCGTGCGGCGAGGCGGTGCGTAGCGCCCCGGCAGGGCGTTTCGCAAATCACTGCCGACCGTGCGTCCCGGCCGATGGTGCGCATGACCCACGCCGAAGCGCGCCCCGAATGGCGCGGTAAACGCGACTCCGCCGGGCAAGCGCCCCCAAGGCCTGTGCGCGCGCCCCGCGCGGTTCAATCCTGGTCGATGACCGGCGCCGGCACGATTGGATCGCGCGCATACCGCTGCGCGATCATCGCGCAGACGATCAGCTGGATCTGGTGGTAGATCATGATCGGCAGCACGATCGCACCGAGGCTGCCGCCGGCGAACAGCACCTTGGCGATGGGCACGCCGGTAGCCAGGCTCTTCTTGGAGCCGCAGAACAGGATGGTGATCTCGTCTTCGCGGTTGAAGCCCAGCCGGCGCGCGATGAAGCGGATCAGCGGCATCGCGATGCCGAGCAGCACTGCTGCCACCACCGCCACGCTCAACAGCGACAGCAGCGGCGTCTTGCTCCACAGCCCCTCGCTCACCGCTTCGCCGAAGGCGGAGTAGACCACCAGCAGAATCGTGCCTTGGTCGGTGTAGCGCAGCAGCGCGCGCTGGCGTTCCACCCAGCCGGCGATCCACGGGCGCAGCAGGTGGCCGGCCACGAACGGCACCAGCAGCTGCAGCATGATGCTCACGATGGCCTGGCCGGGGTTGTGCATGCCGCCTTCGGTGCCGGCCAGCAAGGCCAGCAGTAGCGGGGTCAGGAACACGCCGAGGATGCTCGACAGCGAGGCGCTGCACACGGCCGCCGGGACGTTGCCGCGGGCGATCGAGGTGAACGCGATCGAGGACTGCACCGTGGACGGCAGCGCGCACAGGAACAGCACGCCGATGTACAGCTCGGGGGTGAGCAGCCAGCCATCCAGCGGTTTGAACATCAGCCCCAGCAACGGGAACATCACGAAGGTGCAGGCCAGGATGGTCAGGTGCAGGCGCCAGTGCAGCAGACCGGCGACGATCGACTCACGCGGCAGGCGTGCGCCGTGCAGGAAGAACAGTGCGGCGATGGCGACGTCGGTGACATCGTCGAGCACCATCGCGGCGGCGCCGTGCATCGGCAGGAAGGACGCCAGCAGCACGGTGCAGAGCAGGGCGAGGGTGAAGTTGTCCGGTCGCAGGCGCGACCACCAGCGGGTCATGGTGGGCAGGCTCCTGTAGAGCAGGGAAGTGAGCGGGAGAAGAAGAGCGGGGTCAACGCGCGGCGTCCTGCTCCAGCAGGACACTGGTCGGCGCTTCCAGCGAGGTCATGCCGGCCTCGCGGCCGAGCTGCAGGGCCTGGTCCACCGAGGCACCGTCACGCGCTTCCAGCACGGCCAGCAATGCACCGGCGCGGTTGCCGGAGGCGCAGTGCAGCAGCACCGGGCCCTGGCTCTGCGCCAGGGCGGTACGCAGCGCCTGCGCGTTGGCGTCGGTCAGGCCGGCGGCACCCGCAACGGGAATGCGCACATAGCGCAGGCCAAGTCGCTCGGCTGCGGCGGTTTCATCGAAGCCACGCGCCTCGTCGGGCTGGCGCAGGTCGATCACGGTGGTGATCCCGGCAGCGGCCGCTTGCTGCAGCTCGGCAGCGCTGGGTTGCCCGGCGGTGTACAGCTGCGGCCGTGGTTGTGCGAATGGCAGTTCCGCCGCCCAGGTGGGCAGGCACGGCGCGAACAGCGCGGCCATGATGCCAGCGCGGAGCCAGCGGACGATCGGTGCGGTGGAACGTGCGATGTGGGATGCCACGGCGGCTCCGTCGGTCAGAAGCGGAGGGTGCTGCGCGCCTTGAGCAGTTCGCGCAGCTCGTACTTGTCAGTATCGTCCAGACCCTGCTGGCTCTGCTTTGCCTGAAGCTCATCCAGACGTTGCATCAGCAGCTGTTTCTCCAGCTGGGCCACTGCATCGTGCAGTTCCTGGGTCCACATCGCCTCGTCGCCGGGCAGGGTCTGCGCGGCCAGTTTGTGCAGCGCCTCCTGCTCTTCACGCCCGTCGAAGTGCTCCAGCAATGCGCCGGTGCTGATGTCCGGGCGCTGTTCCACCAGCCCCAGCAGCTCCAGCAGCAGTTCGATGCCGGGCAGGCGCAGGCCGTTGAAGTGGTGGCCTTCCAGGGTCATCGCCAGTGACGGCTGCTGCAGCAGGATCGCGATGGCAGCGCGCACCAGGCTGCGCCGCTGGGTGGGCGCCACGGCACGCGGCGCGGGGCGCGACGGCTGTGCCGGCGCGCCGGGCTTGGCTCCCAGGCCGGTCAGCGTGGTCAGCTGCTGCTTCATCAGGTCGCCGAAGGCGCCATCGGGAATCTGCGCCAGCATCGGCTTGGCGCGTTCGGCCAGGCGTGCCTTGCCGTCGAGCGTGCCCATGTTGACCTCGCGGGTGAGCTCGTCGAAGAAGAACTGCGACAGTGGCGTGGCCTGCTGCAGGCGCGCATCGAAGCCCTCGCGGCCTTCCTTGCGCACGATGGTGTCCGGGTCTTCGCCATCGGGCAGGAACAGGAAGAAGGCCTGGCGGCCGTCCTTCATGCGCGGCAGCACCGACTCCAGCGCACGCCAGCCGGCGCGACGGCCGGCGGCATCGCCATCGAAGCAGAAAAACACGTCCGGCGCGTTGCGGAACAGCAGTTCGGCGTGGTCCGGGGTGGTCGCCGTGCCCAGCGTGGCCACCGCCTGGGTGACCCCGAACTGGAACAGCGAGACCACGTCCATGTAGCCTTCGACCACGATCAGCCGTTCGATCTTCTGGTTGGCCTGGCGCACCTGCCACAGGCCGTACAGCTCGCGGCCCTTGTGGAACAGCGCGGTCTCGGGCGAGTTCAGGTACTTGGGGCCGTCGTCCTTCTCCATGACCCGGCCGCCGTAGGCGATCACGCGGCCGCGGCGGTCGAAGATCGGGAACATCACCCGGTCGCGGAACTTGTCGTAGACGTGGCCGCGATCGTTCTTGGAAAACAGCCCGGCGCGGTCCAGCAGCTTCATGCGCCGCTCGTCCTTGCCCAGCGCATCTTTCAATGCGCTGTAGCCGTCCGGTGCATAGCCGATCGCAAACCGTGTGCGGTTTTCCTCATCCACGCCACGCTGGTCCAGGTAGGCGCGCGCCTTGTCGCTGCCTTCCAGCGACTTCTGGAAAAAGCGCGTGGCCGCATCCAGCGCCGAGTACAGCTCGCGGCTGTCGTCCTGCTGCTGGGCGGTGCGCGGCTGGGTATCGCGCGGCACTTCCATGCCCACGCGCTTGGCCAGCTCGTCGACCGCGTCGAGGAACTCGAGGCGGTCGTAATTCATCAGGAAGCTGATCGCGGTGCCGTGCGCGCCGCAGCCGAAGCAGTGGTAGAACTGCTTGGTCGGCGAGACCGTGAACGAGGCCGAGCGCTCGTCATGGAACGGACAGCGCGCGGCGTACTCCTTGCCCTGGCGCTTCAACGGCACGCGGCTGCCCACCACCTCGACGATGTCGGAGCGGGCCAGCAGGTCGTCGATGAATGCGTCGGGGATACGAGCCATGGGCAGCAGGCAGGGGGCGCGGCCGGTCACGGCCACGCGCAGAAGCGGGGGTCGGACTAGTCTACTAGCTGCCGGTCGCTTCGCCCGGTTTCGGCGTGGGGATGCCGGCCACGGCGAGGTGATGGCGCGCGCGCAGCCGCTCGTCGATCACCGCGGTCATCAGCGCCCCGACGAAAAACACCACAGTGGCGTAGTAGATCCACACCAGCGAGATCACCAGCGCGCCCATCGAGCCGTAGGCGCTGCCGGGCGCCACCGTGGCGATGTACAGGCCGATGGCGTAGCGCCCCAGCGCGAACAGCGCCGAGGTGATCGCCCCGCCGATGAAGGCCTGGCGCCACGCCACGCGACGGTCGGGCAGGTAGTGGTAGAGGAAGGCAAAGCCCACCGTGTACAGCGCCAGGCTGGTCAGGTAGCCCACCGCCGGCAGCACCGAGGGCAACTGCGCGAAGGCCACCTGCAGCATGGTGGTGGCGGTCATCGACAGGATCAGCAGGAAGCCCAGCGCCAGCACCACGCCGAAGGAAAACACCCGCTTGCGCAGCCAGGCCACCACGCCGTCCAGGCGTTCGCCGCTGGTGTTGAAGATCAGGTTGAGCGCGTTCTGCAGTTGGGCAAACACCGCGGTGGCGCCAATGAACAGCAGCAGCGTGCTCCACACCCCGGCCAGCGAGCCCACGTCGGGCTGGTTGTCGGCATTCTTCAGCACGGTGTCGGCCACGGTGGCCGCACTGCTGCCGGCCACGTCGTTGATCTGCGCAATCAGCGCCTGCTGCGCCGGCGGGTACAGCGAGGCGGTGAGCCAGAGCAGCAGCACCAGCAGCGGGGCCATCGAGAGCAGGGCGTAGAACGAGACCGAGGCGGCCTGGGTCAGCACGTCGATATCGACGAAGCGTTTGCCCACGGCCATGGGGAAGCTGCGTTGCAGCCGGTCCACGTACTTGTGCAGGCGTTGCGGCACGCCGGCGTGGGCGGGCGTGGGAGCGGCGTCGGGTGCGGGGACAGGCGGCAGTGAAGACATGCCGTCGATTTTTGCAGGCCCGGGTCGAAGGCGGGGTGAAGCGGGGCGTGCGTGCATGCACCAACACCCCGCGCCAGCAGCCTGCGGCAAGGCCGGTGGTGCCGGATGTCGTCGCATCCGGCCGGGCAGGTAACGACCGTGGGTCGCTACCCGGCGCCGATCAACCGGCCAGCTGCTGCTTGACCAGCTTGGACACCAGGCCCATGTCGGCCTGGCCGGCGAGCTTGGGCTTGAGCGCGCCCATCAGCTTGCCGATGTCGGCCGGACTGGCCGCGCCAGTTTCGGCGATGGCAGCCTGGATGGCGGCCACGATCTCGGCCTCGCCCAGCTTGGTCGGCAGGTACTGGTCGATCACCACGATTTCCTCGCGCTCGATCACGGCCAGGTCTTCACGGTTGGCGGCCTCGAACTGGCTGACCGAATCCTTGCGCTGCTTGACCATCTTCTCCAGCACGGCGAGCACGGCAGCGTCGTCCAGCTCGATGCGCTCGTCCACTTCCTTGCGCTTGATGTCGGCCAGCATCAGGCGGATCACGCCCAGGCGGTGCTTCTCGCCGGCCTTCATGGCCGCCTTCATGTCATCGGTGAGCTGCTGCTTCAGGCTCATGGAACACCTCGTATTCGGTCAAAAGAGCGGGTAGGGACGCCAAACGACTGGAACGCAAAAAGCCGGTAACGCTCACGCGCTCCGGCTTCGGCTCCGCCGCGACAGACACAGGGTCTGCCGCATCGAAGTTGCGTAGATCAGTACAGGCGCTGACGCTTGGTGACGTCGCGCGAGGAGCGACGCAGCTGACGCTTCACAGCAGCAGCAGCTTTACGCTTGCGCTCCTGGGTCGGCTTTTCGTAGAACTCGCGCTTGCGGGTTTCGGCCAGCACGCCGGCCTTTTCGCAGGTGCGCTTGAAGCGACGGAGCGCAAACTCGAAGGGCTCGTTCTCGCGGACTTTAACGCTGGGCATGGAATCTCCGGGACACAGTAGAACCGGGTCACGCCCGGTGAGAGCCGCACATTATAGCGGCGACAAAAGAAGTTGCAACCCACCCCGGCGAACTTCTTGGCCACAGGTGGTGTCGGGTGGGCTGGCGGTAACGCTGCCGGGGCCTCAGCGGTCCATAATACCCGGTATGCGAGTCCTTGGTATCGAATCTTCCTGCGATGAGACCGGCGTGGCGGTGTATGACACCGCCCTGGCCGGCCCGGACGCCCTGCGCGCCCATACCGTCTACAGCCAGATCGCCCTTCACGCCGAATACGGCGGGGTGGTGCCTGAACTGGCCAGCCGCGACCATGTGCGCAAGCTGCTGCCGTTGATCCGCCAGACCCTGGCCGAGGCCGGGATGGACGTGGCCGACATCGACGGGGTGGCCTACACGGCCGGCCCGGGGCTGGTGGGCGCGCTGCTGGTGGGGGCAGGCGTGGCCCGCTCGCTGGCCTGGGCGCTGGACGTGCCGGCGGTGGGGGTCCACCACATGGAAGGGCATCTGCTGGCCCCGCTGATGGAAGACGACCCGCCGCAGGCGCCGTTCGTGGCCCTGCTGGTGTCCGGCGGGCATACCCAGCTGGTGGCGGTGGACCGGATCGGCCAGTACCGCCTGCTGGGCGAGACCCTGGACGACGCGGCCGGCGAGGCCTTCGACAAGACCGCCAAGCTGATGGGGCTGCCGTACCCGGGCGGCCCGCAGCTGGCGGCGCTGGCCGAGCGCGGTACCCCGGGCAAGTACACGTTCACCCGCCCCATGACCGACCGGCCGGGGCTGGACTTCAGCTTCTCCGGCCTGAAGACCCAGGTGCTGCTGGCCTGGCGCGACAGTGATCAGAGCGAGCAGACCCGGGCCGATATCGCCCGCGGCTTTGAAGAAGCGGTGGTGGAAACCCTGGCCATCAAATGCGAGCGCGCGCTGGATGCGGCGGGCACCGATGTGATCGTGGTGGCCGGCGGCGTGGGCGCCAACAAGCGCCTGCGCGCCAAGCTGCAGCAGATGGCTGCCCGCCGCGGCGGCCGCGCCTGCTTCCCGCGCCCGGCCCTGTGCACCGACAACGGCGCCATGATCGCCTTCGCCGGCGCGCTGCGCCTGGAAGCCGGCCAGCACACCCCGCCGCAGGTGCAGGTCACCCCGCGCTGGGACATGGCGACGCTGCCGGCGCTGTGAGGCGGCAGCGCGATGCGACCCCGCGTGGGTGTCGCATCGCAGCGTGCCGCCGTTGCGCCCGGATCGAACGGGTGCGTGGCATGTCGACCTCTCCTCGTCCAAGTGGCGGGTGCGCGACGTCCTTTCAGTGGCGGCCGTCCAGCCGTCCGTCCCGGCCCTTTTGGCGGGGTCAACCGCGGTCGCGGCGACGCTCGCGTGAGAACTGTGACTGGCGGCAAACGAGGCGGCGCCGATGCCCCTTGCCGCGGTCGCAGCGGTAAACGCGCCATGCGCGGAACGTGGGGCAGGGCATCTTGCTTTAGGCCTCTGACCCGTCCGTGCGCGCCCGGCCGCAGGCCGTTTCAGGCAGGCGCGGCGCTGGCCCGTTACCATGACGACCTGTTTTCAGTGGTTGGCGGCTATGGACAAGGTATTCATCGAAGGGCTCGAGATCGATGCCCTGATCGGCATCTACGACTGGGAACGGCGGATCCGCCAGACCCTGCGTTTCGACCTGGAAATGGGCTTCGACAACCGTCGCCCGGCGGCCAGCGACGACATCGCCGATACCCTCAATTACAAGGCCGTGAGCAAGCGCATCGAGCAGTTCGTGCGCGAGTCCGATTTCGGCCTGGTCGAAACCCTGGCCGAGCGCATTGCCGAGATCGTGCTGCGTGAATTCAAGGTGGAGTGGCTGCGGCTCAAGCTGAGCAAGCCCGGTGCGGTGCGCGGCGCGCGCGCGGTGGGCGTGATCATCGAGCGCAGCGCGCCGTCACCGGCACGCCCCTGACAGCCCCCGGAACGGAGATCGATACACGATGTTGAATGCAGTAGTGGCGGTACGTTGGCTGGACGACCTGCAGCGCGCGCTGGAACCTTGGCCGTGGGCCTATACGGGCGCGGTGCTGGGCCTGCTGGTGCTGGCGGCGTGGCTGGCCAATTTCGTCACCAAGAAGATCCTGCTGCGCGGCCTGCGCGGGTTGATCAACCGCCTGCCCGGCGGCGCCGCCCACGGCGGGCGCGGCAGCAACGTGATGCGGGTGGTGTCGCGGTTGTCCAACGTGGTGCCCAGCCAGGTCATCGCCGCCGGCATCACCGTGGTGCCCGACCTGCCGCCGCCGCTGGTGGCATTGGTCATCGGGGCCTGCCAGGCCTGGGCGATCCTGACCGTGACGCTGGCGATCTCGCACGCGCTGGATGCGGCCAACGACCTCTACGAGCGCCGCCCCGACGCGCGCAACAAGCCGATCAAGGGCTACCTGCAGGTGGCCAAGATCGTCATCTTCGTCATCGCCGGGTTGTCGATCGTGGCCACCCTGGCCGGCGTGGACCTGCGTTACCTGGTGACCGGCCTGGGCGCGGCCACCGCGGTGCTGATGCTGATCTTCCAGGACACCATCCTGTCGCTGGTGGCCAGCGTGCAGATCAGTGGCGATGGCCGGGTGCGGCTGGGCGACTGGATCGAGATGCCCAGCCAGAACGCCGATGGCGATGTCATCGATATCGCCCTGCACACCATCACCGTGCAGAACTTCGACAAGACCATCACCACCATCCCGACCAAGAAGCTGGTGACCGAGTCGTTCAAGAACTGGCGCGGCATGCAGGAAGCGGGTGGCCGCCGGATCAAGCGCGCGCTGTACCTGGACCAGCACAGCGTGGGCTTCGTGGAGGCGCCGATGCTGGCCCGGCTGGAGCAGTTCGCGGTGCTGGGCGATTACCTGCGCGAGAAGCAGTCCGAACTGGCGCAGTGGAACGCCGGGCTGCAGGCCAAGGGCATGGCCGCGGTCAACGCGCGCCGGGTCACCAACCTGGGCACCTTCCGCGCGTATGTGGAGCGCTACCTGCGCCAGCATCCGGGCATCCATACGGATATGACGCTGCTGGTACGGCAGCTGCAGCCCACTACCGAAGGCCTGCCGCTGGAGATCTACTGCTTCACCCGCAGCACCGCCTGGGGCGAGTACGAAGGCGTGCAGTCGGATGTGTTCGACCACCTGCTGGCCACCCTGCCGGCGTTCGGGCTGCGCGTGTTCCAGGCGTCCAGCGATGCGATGTTGATGGCCGTCCAGCCGCGCCCGGCCGCCGCAGAGTAAGCTCCTGAGCCCCCGTTGCCGTGCTCGCGGCGACGGGGTTCTTCCCCCGGGGAAGAAAAATGAACGCCAAAATCATTCACAACGGGCCCGGGAACGCTAGAATCCCGGCCTTGTAAACGTTTTCATAAGGACAGCCGGTGGCCGCCGATCGTATCGAAACCCTCATTGCCAAGATGACCGTCGAAGAAAAAGTCGGCCAGTTGGGTGTGTTCGCCGACATGGTCCGGCCGTTCGCCCCGGACGTGAATCCGGAGGCCAACGTGCTCAACGCCGACCAGGTGCTGCAGCAGGTGCGCGAGGGCAAGGTGGGATCGCTGTTCAACGGCGTGGGCGTGGAAGCGGGCCGCCGCATCCAGCAGGTGGCGCTGGAAGAGAGCCGTCTGGGCATTCCGGTGATCCTGGCCGCCGACGTGATCCACGGCATGCGCACGGTGTTCCCGATCCCGCTGGGCGAAGCGGCCAGCTTCGAGCCGGACCTGGCCGAGCGCACGGCGCGCGCCACTGCGGTGGAAGCCACCGCGGCCGGCCTGCACTGGACCTATGCGCCAGCGGTGGACATCGCCCGTGACCAGCGCTGGGGCCGTGGCGCCGAGGGCGCCGGTGAGGACGTGGTGCTGGGCTGCCGTTTCGCCGCCGCCCGCGTGCGCGGCTTCCAGGGCCCGGACCTGCGCGCGGCCGACGCGCTGCTGGCCACCCCGAAGCACTTTGCCGCCTACGGCGCGGTGATGGCCGGGATGGAATACAACATGGTGGATATCTCCCCGCAGACCCTGCGCGATGTGCACCTGCCGCCGTTCCAGGCCGCCTTCGACGCCGGCGCACTCACGGTGATGTCCTCCTTCAACGACATCAACGGCGTGCCCGCCAGCGCCAACGCCGAACTGCTCACCGACATCCTGCGCGGCGAATGGAAGTTCCCGGGCGTGGTGATCTCCGATTACACCGCCGACATGGAACTGGTCGCCCACGGCTACGCCGCCGATGACCGCGACGCCACCGCCAAGGCGTTCACCGCCGGCCTGGACCTGAGCATGCAGAGCGGCTTCTACGCCGAGCACCTGCCGGGCCTGATCGAGAGTGGCGAAGTGCCGATGGCCACACTGGACGAGTCGGTGCGCCGGATCCTGCGCTTGAAGGATGCCATCGGCCTGTTCGACGACCCCTACCGGTCGCTGGACCTGGACCGCGAAGCGTCCACCGCGCACATCGCCGCGCATGACGAACTGTCGCGCGATGCCGCGCGCCGTTCGATCGTGCTGCTCAAGAACACCGACGCGGTGCTGCCGCTGAAGAAGACCGGGCAGAAGATCGCGCTGATCGGCCCGTTCGTGCAGGACCGCGAGAACATCGAAGGCTGCTGGACCTTGTTCGGCGACAAGTCGCGTTACGTCAGCCTGGAAACCGGCGTGCGCGCGGCGATCGGCGATGAGGCGCTGCTGGAAATCGTGCCCGGCTGCGATCTGGAAGCGGCCGTGCAGGATGGCATCGAGCAGGCCGTGGCCGCCGCGCTGCGGGCCGACGTGGTGGTACTGGCACTGGGCGAACCGCAGCGTTACAGCGGCGAGGCGCAGTCGCGCGTGGAGATCACCCTGCCGGCCGCGCAGCAGGCGCTGGCCGAGGCGGTGGCCATGACCGGCAAGCCGCTGGTGGTGCTGCTGCGCAATGGTCGCGCACTGGCGCTGCAGGGCGCGGTGCGCAATGCGCATGCGGTGGCGATCACCTGGTACCTGGGGACCCAGACCGGGCACGCGGTGGCCGATGTGCTGTTCGGCGATTACAACCCGTCCGGCCGCCTGCCGGTGAGCTTCCCGCAGGTGTCCGGCCAGCAGCCGTTCTTCTACAACCACCCGCGCACCGGTCGCCCGGAACTGCCGACCATGTCCGAGTTCAAGGCGCGCTGGCGCGAGATCCCGAACGAGGCGTTGTATCCGTTCGGGCACGGCGTGGGCTACACCACCTTTGAGTACGGCGTGCCGCAGCTGAGCAGCAGCACGCTGGGCTGGGACGAGAGCCTGACCATCAGCACCACGCTCACCAACACCGGCGCGGTGGCGGGTGAGGAAGTGGTGCAGCTGTACATCCACGACCGCGTGGCCAGCCGCGTGCGGCCGGTGCGCGAGCTGAAGGATTTCCGCAAGGTGGCCCTGCAGCCGGGCCAGAGCACCCAGGTGGTGTTCACCCTGGATCGCCATGCGCTGGGCTTCACCGGTCGCGATGGGGTGTTCGGCGCCGAGCCGGGCCAGTTCGACCTGTGGGTGTGCGCGTCCTCGGCCAGCGGCGAGCCGGTCAACGTCGAGCTGCGGGCAGGCTGATCCGGCCTGCGTGGGCGGCCGTCATCGTCGTCTGACGTGATGGCCGCTAGGCTGGCTCCCTCGTGAAACCGATGGAGCCCCGCATGCGACTGACCCGTACCCCCTTGTTGCTGGCCCTGGCCAGCCCGTTGTGGCTGGCCGCCTGCAGCCCGTCCACGCCGCCGGCCGAGCGCGCCGGTGCCGATCCGGCGCAGGGCCCGGCCACCGCAATTCCTGAAAGCCGGCCCACGCCGGGTGACACGGTGCCCGCGTCGGGGCTGTCACCCGATGCGGTCAGCGCAGGCACGCCGGCGCCGGATGCCGCCGCCACGCCCACTCCGGCCACCGACGCGAGCGCCGCGCCGGGCACGGCCGCTGCCGACGACGTGCGCCAGCGCATCGACCGCATCCTGGGCGATGCAGCGCAGTACGAAGCGGTATTCAACGCCTTCCAGAAGGCGGTCAACGGCAATGATCGCGCGGCGGTGGTGGAGCAGGTGCGCTTCCCGCTGAACATCGCCAAGGGCGGCAGGATCACCGGCCCGGGCGAGTTCCAGCGCAATTACGAACGCATCCTCACCCCGGCCGTGCGCAAGGTCATTGCCGCGCAGACCTTCGACACGGTCATGGTCAACCAGCAGGGCGTGATGATCGGCGATGGCCAGGTGTGGCTCAACGGCGCTTGCCTGGATACGGCCTGCAGCCGCACCGAGGTCAAGGTCGTGACCATCCAGTAGGCGCAGCGGGGCACCGACGCTGCCGGCCATCGCCGGCAGCGTCGCGGTGGCTCATGCCTTCGGGGTGAGCTTGAGCAGGCGCCCGTTCTTGCCGTCTTCGAGCAGCCAGATCGCCCCGTCCGGGCCTTGTTCCACTTCGCGGATGCGCTCACCCATGTCAAAGCGCTCGGCCTCGCGCGCGCTGTCGCCCTGGAAGGCCACCCGCACCAGCGCCTTGGACGAAAGCCCGCCGATGAAGCCGCTGCCCTTCCACTGCGGGAACAGCGTGCCGCTGTAGATGATGAAGCCTGCCGGGGAGATCACCGGCGTCCAGGTCACCTTGGGCGCGGCGAACTCGGGGCGGGTGCTGTGGTCGGGGATGTCGCGGCCGTCGTAGTGGTTGCCGTTGGAGACGATCGGGTAGCCGTAGTTGGCGCCACGCACGATCAGGTTGAGTTCGTCGCCGCCGGCCGGGCCCATCTCGTGCACCCACAGCTTGCCGCGCGCATCGAAGGCGATGCCCAGCGCGTTGCGATGGCCCAGCGACCACACCTGTGCGGCCACCCCGCCCTGCGCGGCGAAGGGATTGTCGGCCGGCACGCTGCCATCGTCGTTGAGGCGCACGATCTTGCCGAGGTTGCTGGCCATGTCCTGGGCCGGGTCGAACTTCTGCCGCTCGCTGGAGGTGATCCACAGCTTGCCGTCCGGGCCGAAGGCCAGGCGGTGGCCATAGTGGCCCTTGCCTTCCACCTTGGGCGTCTGACGCCAGATCACCTTGAGGTCCTTGAGCGATCCGCTGCCGTCGGCCGCCAGCGCCAGCCGCGCACGCGCCACGGCCGCGCCGCTGGTGGCGCCCGTGCCGGCTTCGGCATAGCTCAGGTACACCCACTGGTTCCTGGCAAAGGCGGGATGCGGCAGGATGTCGCCAAAGCCGCCCTGGCCGCCGTAGGCCACGTCCGGCACGCCGCTGATGCCGGCGGCCTTGCCGGTCTTCAGGTCCAGGTGCTGCAGTGCACCGGACTTTTCACTGACCAGCAAGCTGCCATCGGGCAGGAAGCTCATCGCCCAGGGCTCGTCGAAACGGGCTACCTCGGTGGCGGCAAATGGCCATTGGGCCTTCTCCAGCACAGGCGATGCAGCCTTGTCGGCGGCCACGCAGGCGGTGGTGAACACAGGCAGGGTGAGGGCGACGGCGAGCGAGAGCAGCAGCTTGCGGGTCATGGGGAATCTCCGGGTGGGGATACGATGGCCAGCCATGGTTGTACAGCATGCCTATCAACGCGGCGTGGACCATAGGTCATTGCCGGTAGGCGTGCGGCGTCGGATCGGCTACCGTTGGCCCGGGCCGCCCGCGGGGCGGCATGCGGCTTGCCGCCCTCAAATGGAGTTGTATCAATGAAGCAACAGGTGCACAAACCGTCCCCCGCGTTCATCGCCGCCTCGTGGAGTGCGCTGCTGCTTGGCGCGGTCGCGTATCTGGTCGGCCTGTTCAATGCCGAGATGGCCCTCAACGAGAAGGGCTATTACCTCACCCTGCTGTTGTTCGGCCTGTTCGCCGCGGTGTCGCTGCAGAAGAGCGTGCGCGACCGCGTCGAGGACATTCCCGTCAGTGGGCTGTATTACGCGCTGTGCTGGTTCGCCCTGCTGGCCTCGCTGCTGTTGCTGTTGGTGGGCCTGTGGAACGCCACCCTGCTGCTGAGCGAAAAAGGCTTTTACGGCATGGCCTTCGCCCTGAGCCTGTTCGGCGCAGTGGCGGTGCAGAAGAACACCCGCGACCTGATGGCCGCGGGTGGTCGTGAACGCGTGGTGCCGCCGCTGCCCAGCAGCGACTAAGCACCGGGTAATGCCGCGCCGTGCCTCAGGTACCGCGCGGCACGCCCTTGTCCAGGTGCGCCTGGCGCAGGGCGGTGGATTCATCCCAGCCGCGGCGCACGGCGTTGCGGGCCTGGTCCCAGGTCAGCTTGCTCTTGCCGCGCTCCTGCGCCCAGCGGGTTTCCAGTTCGGCTTCCACCTGCTCGTACGCGCGGATCATCTCGTCGGCGCGGGAGTAGTGGCCCAGCTGGTAGGCCGGCTCATAATCGTCGTAGAACTGGCTGTTGTCGTAGTACGGCTCGCTCGGGAAGCGTTCGCGCCAATAGTCCGAGACCGCCTGGCGCGGCACACCGTCTTCCGGCACCCGGCCGGGAATCTGGTAATCGGTAGGCATGTGGTGGCTCCGGTTGGGTGAGGTTCCACCCTACCCAGTGGCCGGTTAACGGCGTGGACCCACGAGGTGAATGACACATCAAGCGTCGTCCACCGCGCGGTGTCTGTTCAGGCCGGTCGGTCCTTGCGCGGCAGCATGTAGATCACCGCGCCCACCGCGAAGGCGATGCCGGCGGCGGCGATGTTCTGCCAGCTGGCACTCACGAACAGCGCCACGCACAGCACCAGCGCCAGCACCGGAATCACCGGGCCACCCGGCAGCTTCAGCGCACCGGGGCGGTCGCGGAAACGACGCGCCAGCACCAGCACCGCGGCGGCCGTGCCGATATAGGCGAACAGGCGCGTGGTCATCGACAACAGCGCCAGCTGCACGAACGAGCCGGACAGCGCCAGCGCCAGTGCGATCACGCCCTGGGTCACGATGGCTGCCGCCGGCGTGCGGAAGCGCGGGTGCACGTTGGCCAGCAGCTTCGGCCCGTAGCCGTCGCGGGCCAGGGCAAACAGGAAGCGCGGCCCCATCATCATGGTGTTGCTGTTGGTGCCCAGGATGGAAATGGTGGCGCCCACGGTGAGGATCAGCGCCAGCGCTTCGCCGCCGAAGCGGGAGGCGGCGTCGGCCAGCGGCGTCGGCGAGGCCGCCAGGTTGGCCAGCGTGCCCTGTGCCACCAGCTGTACCGCGCCGTAGATGACGGTGACGCTGATGATCATGGTGATCAGCGCGAACGGAATGTCGCGGCGCGGATTCCTGTACTCGCCCGCGGCGGCCGGGATGTTCTCGAAACCGGCATAGGCGTAGAGCAGCAGCAACGCCGCCTCGCCCATGCGCTGCAGGTCGTGCGGATCCGGGCGCACCCCGGAGAAGGCCAGGTCCATGTCCACGTAGAACGCGCCGATGGCCACGAACAGCAGTAGCGGCAGCAGCTTGCCGATCACCAGGATCACCCCGGTACGCGCCGCCGAACGCACGCCGGCCACGTTGACGGCGGTGAGGAAGCCCAGCGAGACCACGATGATCAGCACGCGGCCGAGGTCGTGCCCGGCCCACGGCCAGAACCGCGCGACGGCGTCGGCCAATGCATTGCTCAATGCTGCCGCCGAGCTGATCCGGGTGAGCCAGATCATCCAGCCGATCTCGAAGCCGGCAAAGCGGCCGAACGCCTCGCGTGCGTAGAGGTAGCTGCCGCCGGGTTCGTCGAAGTAGCTGGCTGCCTGCGCGTAGCAGAGCACCAGCAGTGCCACCACGATGCCGGCGGCAACCACGCCCCACAGGCTGAACGGCCCGAGCAGGGCGACGGTGGCCGCGGGCAGCAGGTAGATGCCACTGCCGATCACATCGTTGATCGACAGGCCGACGATCTGCCAGCGGCTGACCGCGCGTTCCAGCTGCGGATCGGCAGGGGCGCTCACCGTGCGGTCTCCGCCAGCACCGGCAATTGCAGCGGGCCCTGCAGGCGGTGGTACTCGCTGCGCGGCATCAGCACGAAACGCGGTTGCCGCGCCGGGTCCAGCCAGCCCAGCAGGGCCTGCATGTGGTCGGGCTGCATGGCCGTGCAGCCGGCGGTGGCCTCGCCCGGCGCGCGCCACAGGTGGGCGAAGATGCAGCTGCCCCGACCTGGCACCGCCTGGGGGTTGTGCGCGATCACAAAGCCTTGGCGATAGCGCACATCGCCCGTGTTGTGCAGATCCAGCCGCATCGGCTCGGTGGACCCTGCCACTGCCTCGGCGCCGACCACGTCGGCATCGACGATGCGGTTGTAATACGGCGAATCGGGCACGTCCATGCAGTAGCTGCTGGCCTGCATCGGCTGGTAGGGCAGGGCGCTGGCCAGCGTGGCGGCGTAGCCGAAGGCCGGGCCGATGGCGAACACGCCGGCCGGGCTGCGGCCGTCGCCTTCCTGCTTCTGCGGGCCGTCCGGCGGGGTCACCACCAGGCCGATGCCCCAGGCACTGCCGTTGCGGCCCACCGCCACGCTGAAGGCGCTGCCATGCGGCTGCCAGCCCTGCGCGGTGCGCTCGTAGGCCTGCAGTTGGCCCTCGGTGGCGTCCCAGTCGGCGGTGGTCACCACCACCACCTGCGCGCTGCCCAGCAGGGGCGGCACCGGCGGTGACAGCGCGGCGGCGGGCAGGGTGGTGGCCAGCATGGCCACGGCAAGAATGGTACGCAGCAACGGCAGCATGGTGGACTCCGGCAATCAGGTGTCGATCAGGTGTTCGATCCGTTCCAGGTTCACCCCGAGCTGGCGGTGGCGGTCCGGGTTGGCATGGCACAACAGCACGAAGACGAAATCCAGCAGGGACTGCAACGAGGCACGGTACAGCAGTTGCGCGATGTGCGGCGCCGGGTCCTGCGCGCATACCACCAGCGCGGCATCGGCATGCGCGCGCAGCGGGTTGGCGCTGTGCCGGGTGATCGAGACCACCTTGCCGCCCATGTCCTGGAACTGGCGCGACAACTGGAACAACTGCGGCAGCTTGCCGAACTCGGAAAACACCAGCATCGCATCGCCCGGCCGCGCCGCCGACAGGTTGGCCATCATCAGGATCGGGTCGGCGTGGTGCACGGTGAGCATGCCCAGCAGCGACAGCCGCATGGCGAACTCGCGCGCATACAGGCCGTCATCGCCCAGCCCGTAGACGAACAGCTTGGGCGCACCGTCGATCAGCTGCACGATCGCTTCCACGTCGGCCTGCGGGTTGGCCAGCCGGGTTTCTTCCTCGGCGGCGGCCTTGCTCGAACGCAGGCGCTCGGCGATGCCGGTGTAGTCGTCGCCCGCGGCCGGTGCCGGCGTCTGCGCCTGCCTGCCATTGCCGGCGCGCGCCACCGCCTCGCCGATCGAGTACTTCAGGTCCGGGTAGCCCTTGAAGCCCAGCTTCTGGCTGAACTTGACCACGCTGGACTGGCTGATGCCCAGCGCGCTGGCCAGCTGCTGGGAGGAGTAGTCGCGCAGCAGGTGGGCGTTGTCCAGGATGAAGTCGGCGATGCGGCGTTCGATCGCCGACATGTGGTCACGCTCGGAACGGATTTTCACCAGGGGCGGCATGGAGGGGGCATCAGGTCCGGTAGAGCCACCCCATGGGGGGCTGCGGCAGGTGGGATTGCGCGAACGGTAGCCACGCATGGCGTGGCGCTACCGTAGGGGACCGGCGAGGCGGATACAACGTTCACCACCGTGGCGGGGTGATCATCTCCAGCCCGCGCACCTCGGTGATGCCCAACCCGGGCGCCTCGCTGATGGTGATTTCCGATTCGTTGAAGTGGACCCCGCCGGTGACCGGGTTGAACTGGCCCAGCGACGGGCCATCCAGGTCCACCTTGGTGATCACATCGCTCTTGGCCACCGCCAGGTGCACCGCGGCGGCCACGCTGATGCTCGACTCGATCATGCAGCCGATCATGCACGGCACGCCGTAGATGGCGGCGATGTCGGCGATGCGGATCGCGTTGGACAGCCCGCCGGTCTTCATCAGCTTGATGTTGATGATGTCCGCCGCGCGCTGCTGGATCAGGTCGAACACCTGGCCGGGATTGAACACGCTTTCATCGGCCATCACCGGCGTGTTGACCCGGTCGGTGACGTACTTCAGCCCGCTGATGTCGGCCGCCTTCACCGGCTGCTCGAGCAGTTCCAGCACAACCCCGGCTTCTTCCAGGCTGCGCATGGCATGCACGGCCTGCTTGGCGGTCCAGCCCTGGTTGGCGTCCAGGCGCAGCAGCGCACGTCCCTGCACGGCGGCATGGATCGCCTTGACCCGCTCGATGTCCAGGCCGATGTCCTTGCCGACCTTGATCTTCAGCGACTCGAAGCCGCGCTCGATCGCCGACAGCGAGTCGGCCACCATCTTGTCGATGTAGTCCACGCTGATGGTGATGTCGGTGGTGATGACCGGGTCGCCGCCGCCAAGCATGCGGTACAGCGGTGCGTTGTGCAGCTGCGCCCACAGGTCGTACACCGCGATCTCGACGGCGGCCTTGGCGCTGGTGTTGCGCTCCATCGAACCCTGGATCAGCGCGCATACCCGGTTGAGGTTGGCCACGTCCTGGCCGATCAGGCGCGGTTTGATGAAACGGTCGATGGCCTCGATGATCGAGCCATGCGTATCACCGGTGATCACCGCGGTGGCCGGGGCTTCACCGTAGCCGGTGTGGCCGCTGTCGGTGCGCACCAGCACCACCACGTCCTCCACGGTATCCACCGTGCGCAGCGCGGTCTTGAACGGGGTCTTCAGCGGCACGCGCAGCATGCCGAGTTCGATGTCGGTGATCTTCATTCAGGAGTCTTGGCTCGGAGGCGCTGGATGTTGGTGATGCGATCGATGTAGCTGACGGTGTCGCTGGCCATCATCGGCTCCAGCGGGGTCACCGACACGCCGTTGAGGTGGGCCTGCACGCGGGTGCCGTCGGCACCGGCCCAGCTGCCGCCGGCGGTGTCGTGGATGACCCAGGTGCGCCCGTCGACGTGGCCGATGGCCACCATGACGTGGCCGGGGATATAGACCAGGTCGCCCACCTGCAGCTGCTTCACCGCCGCCATGCGCCGGGCCGCGGCGTCGGTGGGGCCGAAGGCGATGCGGTCCAGTGCCGGGCTCACCGCCTGGGCGCTGGTATTGCGCGGCACCAGCACGCCGAAGCTGCGGTAGATCTCCGAGACGAAGCCGCTGCAGTCGCGGGTTCCGTAATCGTGGCCCCAGCCGTAGCGCTCGCCGAGGAACTTGAAGGCCTGGGTGAGCAGGTTGCGCGGGGTCAGCGGCAGGTAGTCGGCGGCGCTGTCCTGCGAGCGCGGCAGCAACGCCGGGCGCAGCGCCAGGCTGCCGTCCGCATTGCGCACCGGCAGTTGCAGCACATACCCGGCGTGCGCCTGCTGGCCATTCACCAACGTGCCCGGCGGCCAGTCGGCCAGCACCGGCAGGCGCACGCCCATGTCCAGTTGCAGGCGCGACAGGCGCGGTTCTTCGGGCGTATGCGCGGTGAAGGCGGTTGCCCCGGTGATGACCCGATACGGGCCGTGCTGGCCATAGCCGAGCACGATGTCGGCCGCGCCGATGCCCACGTAGCGTGTTTCGATCCAGGCCGCGTAGCGCTCGCTGGTGATGAACAGCCACTGCCCGTCCGCGCTTTCATGCAGCACCGCCACCGCATCGCCGGGGAACAGGGCCGACTCCTGGAAGCGGTCGATGTCGGTATCGCCCTGGGTGGTGAACACCCGCAGCGCGGTGGGGAAGGCGCGCAGTGCGGCGCGATGGGTGACCAGGCCGTAGCGCAGCGGGCGCTGTGCCGGGATCGCATCGAGGGCCAGGTTGGCCACGACCGCCGCGCGCTGCGGCGCGCCGATCGGCGTGCCGTCCTCGCCGAAGGTGGGCTTGCCCGGCCAGGTCGACAACGCCTCGATGGCCGCGCGTACCTTGGCCGCTGGCACCTGCGCCGGCAACGCGCGCAGGTCGTGGATGGAGCGGTCCTCGGCACGCATGCGCGCGTTCTGCGCGGCGATCCGGGTGCGGTCCAGGATCAGCGCGTCGGCATCGGGCTGGCGTGCGGCCCAGTACTGCGGGGTGAGGTAGGCCTCGTGCAGCCCCACCACGTACGGCAGCGGCGCACCCGCATCGACCGCGGCGGCAGGGCCGGCGGCGTCGGCCCAGGCCGGCAGGCTGGCCACGGCCAGCAACAGGCCCAGGGCGCGGCGTGCGGGCGCGCGCCATGGCAGAAGGCGGGAGGCAGTCATGGCAGCGGTGTCCTTGGTGGGCAAACGGGATCTCCCTGCGCCGCTCATGCCGCGCGCCTGGCAGCCAGGGCCGCATCCAGCGTGGCGCGGTCGGGCCAGGTGGCGCCGCAGTGGCCGCAGCCCCACACGGTCGGCTGCAGGGTATCGACGAAGCACGCGTGGCCGTCACAGTCCGCGTCCGGACAGGGCAGGGCGGGGGTGCGCTCGGCCGCGCGCGGACCGCCGGTTGCGGTGGGGTCGGCGGCGGTGCCGTGGTGGCAGAGCGGGCAATCGAGCATCACAAAGCGCATGCCGTTGGCCTGCGCGTGCTGCCACCGCGCCGCCTGCGTGCCGGTGGGCACGAACAGGCCGTGGCAATGCTCGCAGCGCAGGTCAGGGGGGATCATGGTGCGCGTGCTCCTGCCGTTGCGGATGTCATGGAATACTTATTCCTTTCGGCATGGAATGCAAGAATAAATTATTGACCGGTGTCACGGCCCGTGTTACACAGCCATTACCACCCGCGCTGGGGAAGTGTCGCTGTGGATCGTGTCGTTCGCAAACCGCGTCTGCCTGTCATCACCTGTCTGCTCGCGGCACTGCTGCTGGCGGCCGAGGCAGTGCCTGCACGTGGCAACGATGCCGCCGACGCCGCCGAACTTGCCCGCATCGTGGACCTCATCGATGCCGGCCAGTTTGCCCGCGCCGAACAACGTATCGCCGCACACTCCGGCACGGCCACCGCGGGCCGTGGTGATGACCTGGCGTTCCAGCGCGAACGCATGCGTCGGATCCGGCTGGACTTCAGCCTGGATACCGATGCGGCCCTGGCGGCGGTGCGGCGCACGATCCCGGACCTGCGCCCCGACGAGTTCGAGCGCTGGGATCGCCAGGGGCTGCTGGAGCACCTGGACATCGACGGCACGCGCTACTACTTCAAACGCGCCCCGGCCAACCTGTTCCGGCTGAGCAGCGAGGCACGCGCGCGCCGCCTGGCCGACGTACCGCCGCCCAGCGATGGCCCCTACGAAACGCTCACCCCCTACCACGCCCGCGTGGTGCAGGCGGCCACCGCCAGCGGCCGCAGCTCGGTGCTGCCGCAACGCGTGCAGGTCACCCAGTCACTGACGGTGAAGGCCGATGCGGTCCCGGCCGGCACGCGGCTGCGGGCATGGATCCCCTACCCGCGGGAGATCCCCGGCCAGCAGGAGCGGCTGCAATGGCGCGGCAGCACGCCGGGCCAGGCGCGCATCGCGCCGGCCAGCGCACTGCAGCGCACCGCCTACCTGGAAGGCACCGCCGTGGCCGGGCAGCCGACCCGCTTCGAGATCCGCTACGCGCTTACCGTGTCGGCCCGGCATACCGCGATCGACCCCGGCAGCGTGCAGCCCACTCCTGTCGATCCCGCGCTGGCCCCGTACCTGGCCGAGCAGCCGCCGCATGTGCGCTTCACCCCGGCGCTGCGCCTGTTCTCGGCGCAGGTACTGCAGGGCGAGACGCGTCCCTACGACGTGGCGCGTCGCCTGTTCGATGCGGTGGACCAGATTCCCTGGGCCGGCGCGCGTGAGTACTCCACGCTCTCCAACATCAGCGATTACGCGCTGCGCGCCGGGCACGCCGACTGCGGCCAGCAGACCCTGCTGCTGATCACCCTGCTGCGCATGAACGGCATTCCCGCGCGCTGGCAGTCGGGCATGGTCCATGCCGACGATCCGGCGGGCTACAACAACCTGCATGACTGGGGCGCGCTGTACCTGGCCCCGTATGGCTGGGTGCCGATGGACGTCACCAGCGGCCGCCTGGACAGCCCGCAACCGGCGTTGCGCGACTTCTACTTCGGTGGGCTCGATGCCTACCGCATCGCCTTCAACGACGACATCGGCCAGCCGCTGGTGCCGGCCAAGCGCCACCCGCGCTCGGACACGGTGGATTCGCAGCGCGGCGAAGTGGAATGGGACGGCGGCAATCTGTACTTCGATCAATGGAACTACGACTTCCAGTCGCACATCGTGCCGCTGGCAGCCACGCGGTAAACGGCGGTACCCACGATTCCATATCTGCAGGAGAGAGCAGGGAATGAATGCACATCGTATGAAGCGGGCGGCCCTGTATGCCGCCCTGGGTGTTTGTCTGGGCAGCCTGATGCCCACCCTGGCCTCGGCCCAGAACGTGAGCGGCGCGGTGGCCGGGCGGGCCACCGCCGGCGACCAGGTCACCGTGGTCAGCAACGACACCGGCCTGACCCGCACGGTGACCGTCAGCGGCGATGGCAGCTATCGCCTCGGCCAACTGCCGATCGGCGACTATCGCCTGCAGCTCAGCCGCGACGGCCAGAAGCTGGGTGAACCGGTGGCGGTGAGCGTGGCCGTCGGCGGCACCACCACGGTCAACCTCGCCGGCGGCGGCGGGGTGGTCAACCTGGATGCGCTGCAGGTGGTGGGCACCCGCGTGGTCAACCGGGTGGATGTGTACTCCACCGAGACCTCCTTCAACGTCAACCGCCAAGAGATCTCGCGCCTGCCGGTGGCCCAGGACCTGTCGGCGGTGGCGCTGCTGGCGCCGGGCGTGGTCGGCGGCAATTCCTCGTTCGGCGGGTTGTCCTTCGCCGGTTCGTCGGTGGCCGAGAACGCGGTCTTCATCAATGGCCTGAACGTCACCGACATGTACACCCGCCGCGGCTTCTCCAGCGCACCGTTCGGGTTCTTCAACGAATTCCAGGTCAAGACCGGTGGCTACTCGGTCGAGTTCGGCCGCTCCACCGGCGGCGTCATCAACGCGGTCACCCGGTCGGGCAGCAACGAGCTGCAGGGCGGCATCGAGATCACCGCCGAACCCAGCGCCTGGCGCTCCAGCGGCCGCGACCACTTCCACCGCGACGGCACCGCCCATTCCTACGCCAGCCGCGACGACAATTCGTTCTTCAAGGCCAACGTGTGGGGCTCCGGCGCGCTGGTGCAGGACAAGCTGTTCCTGTTTGCGATGTACGAAGACCGCAGCGACAAGGGCCACAACACCTCCTCCGATGCGCTGACCTGGTTCAACAACAAGGCCGACAACGGCTTCTGGGGCGCCAAGCTCGACTGGAACATCACCGACAACCACAGCCTGGCGCTGCTGGCGTTCTCCGATGAGGGCGAGGTCACCAACGCGTCCTACAACTACGACTGGGACGACGCAGAGCTGGGTGCCTATGGCGGCGATTCGGTGACCGAGACCGGTGGCAGGAACTGGTCGGCCACCTACACCGGCCACTTCGGCGAGACCTTCACCGCCCGCGCGATGGTCGGCCAGAACAACCAGCGCGCCTTCACCAGCTCCTCGCTGGATGAAGCCTGCAGCCCGGTGTTCACCGACAGCACCTATGCCTCGCGCCTGTCCAAGCTCAACGGCCTGCGCCCCGGCTGCCATCCCACCGGCACCGCCGTGGCCGAACGTGACGACACCCGCGACGTGGCACGGCTGGACTTCGAGTGGCAGCTCGGCCAGCACCTGCTGCGCTTCGGCGTGGACCGCGAGCTGATGACCACCGACCAGTCCACCCGCTACCCCGGGCCCACCCAGCTCAGCTACACCGCCTACGTGGCCCGCCCCGGCGATGAAGTCTGGGATGGCGCCAACGCCTACGTGCCGGCCGGGGTGACCGAGATGCTGCGCGCGCGCAACCGCGTCTCCGGCGGCACCTTCGAGACCGAGGCCAACGCGTTCTACCTGGAAGACATCTGGAACATCACCCCCAACCTCATGCTCAACCTGGGCGTGCGCTGGGACCGCTTCGAGAACCGCACCGCCGATGGCGATGCCTTCATCAAGATGGACGACCTGGTCGCCCCGCGCTTCGGCTTCTCCTGGGACATGAAGGGCGACGGCAGCACCAAGCTGTTCGGCAACGCCGGCCGCTACTACCTGCCGGTGACCAACAACATCAACGTCAACTTCGCCGGCGGGCTTACCGACGAGTATTCCTACTACGTGCTCAACGGCTGGCAGCAGCAGGCCAACCCGGTCACCGGTGCGCCCTACATGGCCCCGATCATCGGCCAGCAGATCGGCCCGGTCGATACCCGCATGAACACCGGTGCGGCCGACCTGCGCCAGAGCGTGGACAAGGACCTCAAGGCGGTCTACCAGGACGAATACATCCTGGGCTTCCAGTCCATGATCAACCAGGCCTGGTCGTGGGGCGTCAACGCCACCTACCGGCGCATGACCCGCGCGCTGGATGACATGCGCATCAACTACACCCCGTGCGGCCCCACCCCCAGCACCCTGTGGCCGATCGCCAATCCCGGCGAAAGCCTCACCCTCTGGGGCGACGCCAGCATCGGCTGCGCCGAGGAAGGCTGGATCACCATCGACACCGCCAACAGCGGCTACCGCAAGGGCGGCAGCGGCGAGGTGGTGGGGTACTCCAAGCCCCGGCGTACCTACAAGGCGCTGGAGTTCCAGATCGACCGCGCGTGGGATGAGAAGTGGCTGTTCAACGCGTCCTACCTGTGGTCGCGCAGCGATGGCAACTTCGAAGGCCCGGTCAACTCGGACACCAACTACGGTGACACCGGCATGGTCCAGCACTGGGATCATCCGTCCAACAACCAGCGCTACGGGCCGCTGTTCAATGATTTCCGCCACCAGTTCAAGTTCCGCGCGGCCTATGCACTGAATGAACAGTGGTCCTTCGGCACCACCCTGCAGGTGCTGTCCGGTGGCCCGATCACCGCCTTCGGCGTGATGTGGCCCAACGACACCGTGGCCGGCGGCAGCACCTCCAGCGAAGGCAGTGGCGGCGGCACCGGCTGGCTGTGCGTGGCCAACTGCTCGGGCCCGTACAACCAGCGCCAGTTCGAGTACTCCCCGCGTGGCGCCTTCGGTCGCCTGCCGTGGACCTGGACCATGGGCGCCAACGTCACCTGGCGCCTGCCGGTGGAAGGCATCGACCTCAGCGCACGGCTGTCGGTCTACAACCTGTTCAACAACCAGACCGTCATCAACGTGCACCAGCGCTATGAGAGCCAGCCGGGCCAGGTGCGCGAAAATACCTTCAATACCGGTACGCGCTGGCAGGCCCCGCGCTACACCCAGCTGATGGTGACCTGGAACTTCTGAGCCGGGCACCGTTGCCGGCCCGCTCTGGGTAAGCTGTGATCCACCGGCGCCCCGCCTCGGCGGGGCGCCGGTTTCCTTTGAAGACCTTGTCCAACCCCATGCCTTCCTGCCTGCCATCGCGCATCCATCGCCACCGGGCCGCGCTCGCGCTGGCCGCCGCGCTGACCCTGTTGCCGGGCGTTGGCGGAGCAGCCACCGGCGCTGACGCGCGCGCCGTATTTGAACCGATGCTCGAGCAGACCGAGGCCCGCCAGGACCTGCCTGGTATTGCCATGGCGGTGGTCGAGGACGGCGAGGTGGTGTTCTCGGCCACCCGCGGCGAGCGCCGGGCCGGCACCGGCCAGCGCATCGATGCCAACACGCTGTTCAAGATCGCCTCCAACAGCAAGGCGATGACCGCCGCGCTGCTGGCGCGGCTGGTCGACCGCGGCCTGCTGCGCTGGGACGATCCGGTCACCCGCTACCTGCCGCAGTTCCGCATGCACGATCGGTGGGTGACCGAGCACATGCAGGTGCGCGACCTGCTCATCCACAACAGCGGGCTGGGCCTGGGCGCGGGGGACCTGATGCTCTGGCCCGAGCCCAATGCCTTCACCCGCCAGGACGTCATCGCCGGGCTGGCCCACCTCACGCCGGTGACCAGCTTCCGCAGCGGGTACGCCTACGACAATCTCCTGTACGTGGTCGCCGGCGAAGTGGCCGCCGCTGCCGGTGGCAAACCCTACGACCAGCTGTTGCGCGAGGAAGTGTTTGCGCCGCTGGGCATGCAGCGCTGCCAGGTCGGGGCCTGGTCGGTCACCCAGGTGGGCAACGTGGCCCAGCCGCATGTACGCATCGATGGCCGCAATGCGGTGCAGGGGGCCGACGCGGACATGACCACCGACCGTCCGTCGATGGCCGCCGGCGGCATCCGATGCAGCCTGGCCGACATGACCCGCTGGATGCAGGTGCTGCTGGACCCGGCGCGCGCGCCGGGCTGGCTCAGCGCAGCCCAACGCCGTGCATTGTGGACCGCGCACATGCCGATGCCGATCAGCGAGCGGCAACGCGAGTGGGACAACACGCATTTCTCCGCCTACGGCTACGGCTGGCGCCTGTCGGACATGGACGGGCAGTGGAAGGTGGCGCACACCGGCACCCTGTCGGGCATGTATTCCTCGCTGGCGCTGTTGCCAGACCGCCGCGTGGGCGTGGTGGTGCTGATCAACGGCGAGGCCGAGGATGCGCGTACCGCGCTGGTGCAGGCCGTGCTCAAGCACTACACCGATCCCACCGCTGCCCAGGGTGTGGCCGGGTACCTGGACGCACTGGCCCGCGAGCGACAGCAGCGCGCGGCTGCCGGCCACGTGCGCCCGGATACCGGCGCGCGGCGCGCGGCCGACCTGCAGGCCACCCGCGCCTGGCAGGGGCGCTATGAAGACCCGTGGCTGGGCCCGGCCAGCGTCTGCCCCGACCAGGGCCAACTGCGCTTCCGCGTGGCCCGGTCGGGCTGGCTGCACGGTCAGGTGATGCAGGTGGGCGAGCGCTGGCTGGTGCAGTGGGATAGCCTGGGCCAGGACACCCAGCCGTGGCTGCAGGTGCAGCCCGGCGTGCCGCCCACGCTTACCCTGCGTGCCATCGATCCGGACATCGACTTCAGTTATGACTACCAGGACCTGCAGTTCACCCGCGTGGGCGATTGCCCGTAATGCCGTCGCGCTGGTGCTGCTGGCCGGCGTGGCCCGCGCGCAGCCGGGCACGGTGACGGTATCGCCGGCGCGCGACGCGGCCGCCGCCGGCCTGGTCGACATCCGCACGCTGGCGCCGGATATCGCCCTGGACATGCGCTATGCCGGCGCGGACAACTTCACCGGTGCCCGCGTGCCCGGCTATGACGCTGCCAGGTGCTACCTGCTGGCGCCGGCGGCCACCGCGCTGGCCGCGGTCGAGGCCGGGCTGCGCGCCGAGGGTTACGCCCTGCGCGTGTTCGACTGCTACCGGCCGGTGCAGGCGGTGCGTGCCTTCGTGGCCTGGGCGCATGACTCGTCCGAACAGTCGCGCAAGGCGCTGCAGTACCCGGACCTGGACAAGCCCGCGCTGCTCGACGGCTATATCGCCGAAACCTCCGGCCACAGCCGCGCCGCCACCGTCGACCTGACCCTGCTCGACTGCCGCAACGGCCCCTGCGTCGCCCTGGACATGGGCACCGGGTTCGATTTCTTCGGCCCGCGTGCGCACACCGATGCGGCCGACATCAGCGCCGTGCAGCGCGCCAACCGCCAGCAGTTGCGCGCCGCCATGGCGCGCCAGGGGTTTGCCAACTACCCGCTGGAGTGGTGGCACTACACGCTCAGTCCCGAGCCGGACCCGCACACCGCCTACGCCGTGCCGGTGCGCTGAGCCGCGGCCAGGCGGGACGGGCCGCTACACTGTGCGCACACCGCACCTACGGACCACGATGAACCTGCCGCTGCACTTTGGATTGCTGGGGACGCTCGAAGCGGGCCTGATCGCGCTGCTGGTCGGCCTGCTGGTGTATGCGCTGTGGCATCGCCTCGCCCGCGCGCTGGGGTGGTCGGCCGGGCATGCGATCGGCTGGGCCTGCGTGATCGCAGTGGTGGTCTCGGCAGGCATCGATGCGTGGAAGCTGTTCTACATGGGCATGGTGCGGCTGGAGTCGCCGCTGTATGCACGCCTGTTCCTGGCCAGCATCCACGATCCCAACGAACTGGGCTCGCGGGTGGTGCTGGAAGTGGCCGGCGCGCTCGCCGGCGTTGCCTTGGGCTGGACGATATTCAGTTCGCGCTCAGGCGAAAAAAACGCCAGCGAATCGTGAGTTTGCGTTCGCATCGCGTTAAATGCGGCGGCATTGAATGCGCGTATTACCACGCGCTCACCCACGCATAACCACTGCGGTAAACGAGCGCTGCGTGCAGGTGGTTAAGACCGTGTGCGCGTGCCGATCGCGGCGCAATGGCGATTCACAAACGGGCTGGCAGGGTAGAGGCCGTGCGGAAACAACGAACCGTGCGACATCCCCAAAGGAGACCACCCACATGACTATTCGCAACCGCAAGCCCCTGATCGCCCTGATCGTCGCCGCCGGCAGCGTGTTCGCCCTTCCGGCGATGGCCCAGTCTTCGGCCCAGCAGAGCGCCGCGCAGGCACAGAACCAGGCCGCGCAGGCACAGCAGGCTGCTGCACAGGCCGGCCAGGCCGCTGATTCGGCCGCCGGCGCTGCCGCCCAGGCATCGCAGCAGGCCAATGGTGGTGGCGGCCAGACCTGGGCCAGCGTGGATACCGACGGCAATGGCACCATCAGCAAGCCCGAGGCGCAGGTCAACGCCGGCCTGGCCCAGGTGTTCGACCAGGCCGACAGCAACAAGGACGGCGAGCTTTCGGCCGATGAGTACAAGGCCTATGTGGCCGCCCAGCAGGGCAAGGCCGCCAGCGGCAGCGGTGCCCAGCCGGGCCACTGATCCATTGGCACGCCACGCAGTTCATTGAGCGCAACGGTCTGATGCCGCTGGACACCGGCCTCAGGCAGTGAGGGGGAAGGGCGGCTTCGGCCGCCCTTCTTTTAAGATCAAGACCATGGACCATCCCGGCCGCCGGCCTCCCTTCGATGTTTACCTGCCCGTTCCGGGCGAACCGCCGCCGCAGCGGGTGTCGCATCTGGCGCCCGGTGAAGTGGTGCTGGTCACCGGCGGCTCCCCGGGCGGCTCGGCCGAAGCCATCGCCTTCGATGACCAAGGCCCGCGCTGGGCCAACTCCCGCCTGCAGTTGCTGCTGGCCGAGCTCAATGCCCGCGGCCTGCCGTTCCAGTACCAGCCGCACGAGCCCGAAGGCCCCGCCGCGCTCATGGCGTGGTGGCAGGAGACGGGCCAGCTGGCCAGCAGCTACCGCGAATTCAGCTGGCAGGGCCCGGGCCAGTGGACGCTCACCCGCATCGAACTGCCGCAGCGCGGCGTGCTGGGCTGGGCCGGCCCGCGGCCGTTCGGCCAGTGAGCCGATGATGTCATTGGGCCGGCGGGCTGCTGTTGCTATCCTTGGCCGATGATGACCTCCACGCCCGCGCCCACCGGCGCCATCGGCCTGGTCGGTTTTGACGGTGACGACACGCTGTGGAAGAGCGAGGACTACTACCGCAAGGCCGAGCAGGATTACCTCGACATCCTGTCGCGCTACATCGACGTGCACGACACCCAGACCGCGCGCCACCTGCTGGAAGTACAGCAGCGCAACCTTGGCGTGTTCGGTTATGGCGTGAAAGGCATGACCCTGTCGATGGTCGAGGCGGCCATCGAGATTACCCGGCAGATGATCACCGCGCGCGACCTGCAGCAGATCCTGGACATCGGCCATGACACCCTGCGCCACCCGGTCGAACTGATCGACGGCGTGCGCGAGTCGGTCACCGAGATCGCCGGTGAGTACCCGGTGGTGCTCATCACCAAGGGCGATCTGTTCCACCAGGAAGCCAAGATCAAGCTGGCCAACCTGCGTGACCTGTTCCCGCGCATCGAGATCGTGTCCGAGAAGGACCCGCAGACCTATGCGCGCGTGCTTGAAGAGTTCGACCTGCCGATCCAGCGCTTCTGCATGGTCGGCAACTCGCTGCGCTCGGACATCGAGCCGGTGATCACCCTCGGTGGTTGGGGCATCCACACCCCGTACGCGGTGACCTGGGCGCACGAAACCCAGCACGGCGTGGCCGACGACGAACCGCGCATGGTCGATGCTCCCACTGCCTTCGATTGGCCGCAGGCCCTGCGCGCCATCGAAGCCAAGGCCGCGCAGGCCTGACACGCATGCAGCGCCGCGCCGGACTGGCCCCATGACCCTGCGCGCGCTGCTCGTGCTGCTGTGGCTGGCGCTGCCCCTGGTGGCCAGCGCGCAGCAGACCGCTGAAAAGTCCGAGGCGTATGTCGTCGATACCGGCGATGCCTGGGTGGATGGCCAGCTGCAGGACATCAACCATTACGCCGAACGCTACCCGGACAGTTTCCTGGACGAGGTGGCGCGCTATGCCGGCGTATCGCGCGGCTACATCGCCGCGCTGATGTACACCCACGGCTGGCAGGCCGGCGACATCTACTTCGCCTGCTTCTGGGCCCATGCCATCGAGCGCTCCTGCCGCGACAGCGTGCAGGCCTGGAGCCGCGCGGTGCCGGAGGAGGGCCAGCCCAAACGCTGGGAGACGGTGGTGGCCGATCTGCCGGTCAAGCCGACCAACCTGCACTGGCGCGCGCTGCGCCATGCCATCGTGGCCAGCCACGACCACTGGGATCGCCCGATCACGCTCGACGCCACCCTGCAGCGCCAGCTGGGCGATCGCGCCCAGCGCCAGCGCACGGCCGCCAACGCCGACCCTTCCGGGCGCTGAGCGGCCCCTCGCGTGGACCGAATCCCGCGCCGCTGCCGCCGGGGAGCGCTGCGCCGTGTGCGGGCCCGATCCTGCGCAGCCACGGTTGGCGTGGTTGTTCCCGGCGCGGTCCGAACCCTGCGCAGCTACGCGGGGCGCGGTTGTTCCTGCCGCTTCCCGAACCCTGCGCAGCCACGCATGGCGTGGTTGTTCCTGGCGCGGTCCGAATCCTGCACAGCCACGCAGGGCGCGGTTGTTCCTGGCGCTGCCCGCATCCTGCGCAGCCACGCTGGGCGTGGTTGTTCCTCGCGCTGCCCGCATCCTGCACAGCCACGCAGGGCGTGGTTGTTCCTCGCGCTGCCCGAACCCTGCGCAGCCACGCATGGCGTGGCTCTACGGAACCGTTCGCCGCGTAGAGCCACGCCATGCGTGGCTGCGGCCCACGTAGAGCCACGCCATGCGTGGCTGCCGCCCACGCAGACCCAGCGCCGGCGCGCTTTGCTGCTGTGCAGATCGCGGTGGCCCCTTGCCTCGGCGACAATAGCCACCTGCTGTTCCCCCCGTGATCCGTTGCCGAGTACGTAATGAGCGCCGACCGTTTCGTTTCACCCGACGATATCCGCAGCCTGTTCGCCCAGGCGATGTCCACCATGTACCGCACCGAAGTGCCGCTGTACGGCACCCTGGTCGACCTGGTCGCCGAGATCAACGACGCCGTGCTCACTGCCAACCCGGCGCTGGCCGAGCAGTTGGACCGCACCGACGAACGCACCCGCCTGGACCAGGAGCGCCACGGTGCCATCCGCGTCGGCACCGCTGAAGAACTGGCCACCCTGGGTCGCCTGTTCGCGGTGATGGGCATGCACCCGGTGGGCTACTACGACCTGTCGGTGGCCGGGGTGCCGGTGCACTCCACCGCGTTCCGCCCGCGCACGGCCAAGGCGCTGGCGCACAATCCGTTCCGTGTGTTCACCTCGCTGCTGCGCCTGGAGCTGATCGAAGACGCCGCGCTGCGCGAGGAATCGGCGCGCATCCTGGCCCAGCGCCGCATCTTCACCGACACCGCACTGGCGCTGATCGACCAGGCCGAGCGCGACGGTGGCCTCGGCGAAGAAGACGCCCGCCGCTTCGTCATCGCATCGCTGGAGACCTTCCGCTGGCACGGCGACGCCACCGTGTCGCTGCCCACCTACCACGCCCTGCACGACGCGCACCGCCTGATTGCCGACGTGGTCAGCTTCCGCGGTCCGCACATCAACCACCTCACCCCGCGCACGCTGGACATCGACGCTGCACAGGCGGCCATGCTCGCGCGCGGCATCGATGCCAAGGCCGTGGTCGAAGGCCCGCCGCCGCGACGCTGCCCGATCCTGCTGCGCCAGACCAGCTTCAAGGCCCTGCAGGAGCCCGTGCATTTTCCCTCCGGTGATGCGGCCGACGCCGGCACCCATACCGCGCGTTTCGGCGAGATCGAGCAGCGTGGCCTGGCACTGACCCCCAAGGGCCGCGCGCTGTACGACCAGCTGCTGGCCCAGGCCCGCGACAGCGGCGGTGCCGGCAGTACCGGCCAGGATTACCCGACCCGCCTGGCTACCGCATTCCAGGCGTTCCCGGACGACCACGCCACCCTGCGCCGCGAAGGCCTGGGCTATTACCGCTACGCACTCACCGCCGCCGGTCGCGCCAACCCGGCCGCCGTGGGCGACCTGCCGGCCGAAGCGCTGATTGCCGCCGGCCTGGCCAGCGCCGACCCGATCGTCTACGAGGATTTCCTGCCGGTCAGCGCCGCGGGCATCTTCCAGTCCAACCTGGGTGGGGAAGAGCAGCGTGCATACGCCGCCCATGCCAACCGTGAAGCCTTCGAGCAGGCGCTGGGCATGCCGGTCGAAGACGAGTTTGCAATCTACGCGCGGCTGCAGGCCGAATCACTGGCGACGCTGAGGTAGGGTCGCATCCCGATCGACCGCCGTGGGATCTGCCGCGTCCGGTAATGGCATGACCTTGGCCGGGGAAGGCGCTTGCTGCGCTCGGGGGTCATGCGTTACCGGATGTGGGTTGGTTCACGGCAGTCGTTTGGGAACCGACCCTACCGCTCGCCTTCCGGGATGGGGACGAAGCCGAGGTAGGGTCGCATCCCGATCGACTGCCGTGGGATCTGCCGCGTCCGGTAATGGCATGACCTTGGCCGGGGAAGGCGCTTGCTGCGCTCGGGGGTCATGCGTTACCGGATGTGGGTTGGTTCACGGCAGTCGTTTGGGAACCGACCCTACCGCGCGCCTTCTGCGGTAGGTGCGACGCCATCGCATACAAAAAAAGGCCGGGCATGTGCCCGGCCTTCTACATCACGCCTTCATCGTGCCCGTATCCAGCCACCGCTGGTGCCACGACAGCGCTTCGGGCAACAGGTGCGGGGTGTGCTTGCCATAACTCTCGCGGCTGGCACGCTCGAAATAATCATTGAGCTGGTCGCGGAAATCCGGGTGGGCGCAGTTGTCGATCACCACCCGTGCGCGCTTGCGCGGGGTCAGCCCGCGCAGGTCGGCCAGGCCCTGCTCGGTCACGATCACCGACACGTCGTGCTCGGTATGGTCCACGTGGCTCACCATCGGCACGATCGCCGAGATGCTGCCGTTCTTGGCCGTGGACGGGCTCAGGAACGCCGACAGGAACCCGTTGCGCGCGAAGTCGCCCGAGCCGCCGATGCCGTTCATGATCCGCGTGCCCATCACATGGGTGGAATTGACGTTGCCGTACAGATCCACCTCGATCATCCCGTTCATGCCGATGCAGCCGAGGCGACGCACCAGTTCGGGGTGGTTGGAGATCTCCTGGGTGCGCATGATGATGCGCTCGCGGTAGAAATCGATGTTCTGCTTGAACGTTTCATTGGCCTGCGGGCTCAGCGCGAAGCCGGTGCACGAGGCATAACTGAGCACGCCATCGCGCAGCAGGTCGAGCATGCCGTCCTGGATCACCTCGGTGAAGGCGGCCAGGTCGCGGAAGCCGCTCCTGGCCAGCCCGGCCAGCACCGCGTTGGGAATGTTGCCCACCCCGCTCTGCAACGGCAGCAGGTTGGCCGGCAGCCGGCCCTTGGCCACTTCGTGCTTGAGGAAATCGATCAGGTGTTCGGCGATCTGCTCGCTGGTGCTGTCGATCGGGCTGAACGGACTGTTGCGGTCCGGGCCGTTGGTGCGCACCACCGCCACGATCTTGTCCGGGTCACAGCGCAGCGAAGTCTCACCGATGCGGTCGTTGGCGTGCACCAGCGGGATCGGCTTGCGGTGCGGCGGCAGCGCGGTGCCGTAGTAGATGTCGTGCATGCCGTCCACGCCGGCCGGCTGCCACTCGTTGACCTCGATGATCACCTTCTTGGCCAGGTCCAGCCAGGTCTTGTTGTTGCCCACCGAGGTGGAGGGCACCAGCGAGCCGTCCTCGCGGATGGCCGATACCTCCACCACCGCGGTGTCGATCTCGCCATAGAATCCGAACCACACATGCTGGGCCACGTGGCTGAGGTGGATGTCGATGTAATCCAGCTTGCCCTCGTTGATGCGGTTGCGTGCATCCGGGTCGCTCTGGAACGGCATGCGCATGGCGATGCCGTCGGCCTTGGCCAGCGCGCCGTCCAGCTCCGGGGCGGTGGAGGCGCCGGTCATCAGGCTGATCTGGAACGGCAGGCCCTGGGCGTGCACCGCCTCGATGCGCTGGGCCAGCGCCACCGGCACCGCCTTGGGGTAGCCCGAGCCGGTGAAGCCGCTCATGGCGACGGTTTCACCCGGCTGGATCAGGGCGGCGGCCGCTTCGGCGGACACGACGCGGTCACGCAGACGCGCGTTGGCAATGCGATCGACAGACATGACGACAACGTTTCTGGGGGGACCGTCATTATCGGCGATCCACGCCACCGGGGGTGTGCGACCAAGGTGGGATGGCAATCACGGCTGCGGCAAGCCCCTGTTCAGCTTTGCATGGGCTTCTGTACCCACAAGTATTGTTTTGCAGTGCAGCGTGCAACTTGTCCGCTGACCCTAGAAGATCGTCCTGCATCCCGACGTGGGGGAGGGAGCAGAGCCCGCTGGCAGTTCGCTGCAAGCGGGCTTTTTTATGCCTGGCGTCCGGAGGATCGCGACGCCGCCGGGTCGGGCGCCTCGATACGCGCCCGGAATGGATCGCCCAACCGGTGAACACGCGTTGTTGCCCGGTGAGCCCTGCAGCCCCTGCATAATCGCTGCATGCCGATCTCCGCCGACGCTGTCCCCACCGCCCTCGTTCCCCTGGTTGACCGCGCCCTGGCGCGCCTGGCCCTGTCGCTCACCGAGGGCGGGCACTGGCCCCCGTCGGCCGAGGTGCTGGACCAGGTCCGCCTGCTGGCTATCACCAGCGATTTCGCCATCGACACCCTGTGCCGCCAACCGGGGCTGCTGGCCCACCTCATCCAGCCCGGCTGCCCGCCGCTGCCGCTGCCCGAGCTGGACCCCCAGCAGCCCAGCGACTGGCCGCAGCGCCTGCGCCGCTACCGCACCGCCGCCTCCACCCGGTTGATCTGGCGCGACCTGGCCGCCCAGGATGATGTGCCGGCCACCCTGGCCGGCGCCACCGCACTGGCCGAGCAGTGCCTGGGCATCGGCCTGGCGGCGCTCGAACAGGAGTTTGCCGCCCGCCACGGCGTGGTCCGCGCCGCCGATGGCAGCGCCCAGCAACTGGTGGTGTTCGGGCTGGGCAAGCTCGGCGGTGGCGAGCTCAATTTCAGTTCCGACGTGGATCTGGTCTACGCCTACCCGCAGGGCGGCGAGTCCGACGGCGCCCGTCCGCTGGCGGCGGAAGAATACTTCGCCCGGCTCGGCCAGCGCCTGGCGCGGCTGCTGGATGAAACCACCGTGGACGGTTTCAGCCACCGCGTGGACCTGCGCCTGCGCCCGTTCGGCAGTGCCGGGCGGGTAGCGCTGTCGTTTGCCGGCATGGACCAGTACTTCCAGCGCGAAGGCCGCGACTGGGAGCGCTACGCCTGGCTCAAGGCCCGCGCGGTAGCCGGCGACATCGGCGCCGGCGAAGCCTGGCTGCAGACCCTGCGGCCGTTCGTGTACCGCCGCTACCTGGATTTCACCGCCTTGGACGGCCTGCGCGAAATGAAGGCGGCGATCACCGCCGAGGTCTCCCGCCGGGAAATGTTCGATGACATCAAGCGCGGCCCCGGCGGCATCCGCGAGATCGAGTTCCTGTCCCAGGCGCTGCAGCTGATCCGCGGCGGCCGCGATGCCAGCCTGCGCGAGCGGCGCCTGCTGCACGCGCTGCCGGCGTTGGTGGCCTGCGGGCAGATGGCGGCCGAGGATGGCCAGGACCTGCTGCACGCCTATGCGTTCCTGCGCCGGCTGGAAAACCGCCTGCAGATGCTGCGCGACGCGCAGACCCACGCCCTGCCCACCGATCCCGGCGACCGCCTGCGCATCGCCACGGGCCTGGGCTATCCCGACTGGGACGCACTGCTGGTCGCGCTCGACGCGCAGCGCACGCGGGTGAGCACCGAGTTCGGCGCGCTGCTGGCGCCGCGCAAAGGCCAGGCCGCCCCGGATGCGCTGTCCAACTACTGGCGCGGGCTGCCCGACAACGGCAGCGCCGACATCCTGGCCGAGGCCGGTTTCCTCGATCCGCACAGCGCCGATCAGTCGCTGCGTGATTTCGCCCAGTCGCTGGGCGTGAAGTCGCTGTCCGACAGCGCGCGCGCGCGGCTGGACCGGGTGCTGCCGGCGCTGCTGCATGCCGCCACCCGCTCACCGCAGCCCGATGCCGCGCTCAAGCGCGTGCTCGGCCTGCTGCAGGCCGTCCTGCGCCGCACCAGCTACCTGGCCCTGCTGGACGAACAACCCAGTGCGCTGGCCCGGCTGGTGGATGTGCTGGCGCGCAGTGCACTGCTGGCCGAGCGCCTGGCCGCCTATCCGCTGCTGCTGGACGAACTGCTCGACGTGCGCGTGTCCGGGCCGATGCCCGATGCCGCCGAGATGCAGGCCGAGTGCGATGCCGCGCTGGCGGTGGATGATCCCGAAGCGGCCCTGCGCATGCTCAACGAGACCCGCCTGGCACTGAGCTTCCGCATGGCCCTGGCCACCCTGGACGGACGCCAGCGCGCGGTCGACAGCACCCGCCAGTTGGCCGAGCTGGCCCAGGCGGTGGTGGTCACCGTGCTGGCCATGGCCGAGGCCGACATGCAGCAGGCGCATGGCGTGATCCCCGGCGGGCGCTTTGCCATCATCGGCTACGGCAGCCTCGGCGGGCTCGAGCTCGGTTTCGGCTCGGACCTGGACCTGGTGTTCCTGCACGACCATCCGGCCGCGCAGGACAGCAGCGACGGCAAGCGCCCGCTGGATCCCGGCCGCTGGTATGCGCGGCTGGCGCAGAAGGTGATGGCCCTGCTCGGTGCGGTCACCGCCGCCGGCCGCCTGTACGACATCGACGTGCGCCTGCGCCCGGATGGTGGCAAGGGCACGCTGGTGTCCTCGCTGGCCAGCTACACCGAGTACCAGCGCGAGCGCGCCTGGACCTGGGAACACCAGGCGCTGGTGCGGGCGCGCGGCATCGCCGGCGATGCCAGCCTGCTGGCCGATTTCGAGCGTGTGCGCGGCGACACCCTGGCCCGCCCGCGCCAGGCCGAGGTGCTGTACGCGGACGTGCTGAAGATGCGCGCACGCATGCGCACCGAACTGGACCGCAGCGATGCCGCGCGGCTGGACCTCAAGCAGGGCGCCGGCGGCGTGGTCGACCTGGAGTTCCTGCTGCAGACCGGCGTGCTCGACAGCGCCGGCACCCACCCACAGGTCCTGCAGCCGCGCGACACCCCCAGCCTGATCGACGTGCTGGCCGACATCGCCTGGCTGCCCGGCGGCACCCGCGCGGGCCTGCACGAGGCGCACGCGGCGCTGCTCGATGTCGGGCTGGCCTGCACGCTCGACCGCCGCCCGCGCCTGGCCGCGCCCACACCGGCATTGGAAGAAGCGCGCGCGGTGATCAGCGCCGCCTGCAACGCCGCCGGCCTGCCGTTCCAGGCGCCGATCGCGTAGCGCCACGCCCCGCGTGGCTGCGAAGCGTCCGGTACCGCGCCGCCACGCATGGCGTGGCGCTACGCGGGCAACACGCGTTGCACCAGCGCCTGGTCGCGTTGCCCACGGCGCATGATCGCGCGGCGTTGCAGCGCGTCGCGCAGCCGGGGGTCGTTGGCGCGCAGGCCATTGCGCGTGGCGATGTACAGCACCGTCTGCAGCGGCCACGCGTAGAACGCGGCGTGTGCCACCACCTCGTCGATCAGCGCCACCGGCACCTCGCGCCAGGCCAATGCACGCGCCAGCGCAGCGGTGGCCAGGCGGTCCACCAGGTGCGCGGCCAGCGCATCGGCATCGTGGGTGCCGGCGCGCACGATCACCCCACTGTGACCGGCAAAGCCGGGCATGCCGTGCGCAGACGACATCGTGGCCATCAGCAGGTCCGGGTTGGGCTGGGTCGACACGGTGCCATCGGCCCACGCCCTGCAGAACGCCAGCGCGGTCGGGCATTGCACCACCAGACTTGCGGCCCAACCGCGTGCAGCGCGTAGCGGGTACAGGCCGGCGCTGGCCACTTCGGTCTTCCCCTCACGCACCACCCAGTCCAGCCCGCGCGTACGCACGCCCGGGTGGCTGGCGGCCACGTCGGCCAGGCGTGCGCGCACCTGGCGCTCCACGGCGAGTTTGTAAGCAGCATCGGTTTCCATCGCCACAGCCTGCGCACCCCGGCGCGCGCTGTCCAGCCGGCGCAGCAGCCGCAACCGCCCTCGCCGATGGGTTATGCGGTGCGCGGGGCCATCTTCCACAACAACGCGCGGAACGGCACCAGCAGGAACACCCCGATGGCCAGCTTCACCGCCAGGTCGCCGGCGGCCCAGCTCACCCACGGCAGGCTGGAGCCGGCGAAGGCGATGCTCCAGAAAATCGTCGTATCCAGCGTCGCACTGCAGGTGGTGGCCACCATCGGCGCGCGCCACCAATGGCCGCGACGCAGGCGGTCGAACACGGTGATGTCCAGCAGCTGGGCGGCGATGAAGGCCAGGCACGAGGCCACCGCGATGCGCGGGGTGGCGATCCAGATCGACAGCAGCACCGCCAGCGCAAAGCCGGCCCAGGCCACCTTGCGCGCGGCCTGCGGGCCGAAGCGGCGGTTGATCAGGTTGCTCACCAGGAACGCCACCGGGTAGCTGAAGGCGCCCCAGGTCAGCCAGTCGTTGATCGGGTACTGCACCAGCACGTTGCTGCCCAGCACCACCACGCCCATGGCCAGCACCGCCAGGAGCAGCGACGGCACGGTCAACGGGGCAAAGGCAATGGCAGGACGCACGGACATGGCGCACCAGGGGGGCAGGGGGAAGCGGCGGATTATCCCGGCTTGGCCCGCGCAGGGCCAGCCCGCGCCGGTTCACCTACCAGCGTTCGCTCATGCTGGTGGCCGCCGCATCGGTGGTGGGCAGGAACGCCAGCGCCGCGCCGTCGGCGTTGGCCACCATCCAGCCGGCGCCGGCCGCGGTCGGGGTGAACTCCAGGACATCGCCCACCTTCACGCCGGCTGCGGGGTTGTCGGCGCGTGCCGGCCACTCCACCACGGCCGGTTGATCCGGTGCCTGCGGATTCTTCAGATCCACCCGGTAGGCGCCGTCGGGCTGCTGCGCCACGCGCTCCACGGTGAGCGGTGGTAGCGGGCCGGCCTTGCGCTTCTTCGCGGCCCGCGCAGCCCGGTTGTGCGGCATGGAGGCGTCATGCAGCTCGCTCACCCCCAACGCACTGAGCCACACCGGCGCGGTGATCACCGCCAGGCTCACCACCGAGGCGGTCAGCACGCTGCTGGTCACCGGCGAGGCACGGCTGAGGTCCTGGGCCGGAGCGGGCAGGCTGGTGGCCAGCAACGCCAGCGCCAGCAGTGGCGACAGGCAGATCGGGGTGGGCTGTTTCATAACGAGGTTCCTGGGTACGGAGGCGGGGGCTTACCAGCGCTCGCTGGGCTGCGCGGCATCCGGGTCGGTCGGCAGGAACGCCAGCGTGGTGCCCTCGGCGTTGGCCACGGTCCAGCCGGCGCCGCCCTGGGTGGGCGTGAAGTCCAGCAGGTCGCCCACCTGCACCGCATCCACGTGCGCGTCGGCCTGCGCCGGCCAGGCCAGCACGGCCGGTTCGCCGGGTGCCTGCGGGTTCTGCAGCGCCAGCTGCACGCCGCCCTCGGCGGTGCGCTCCACGTTCTCCACCGTCAACGGCGGCAGCGGCTTGGCCTTCTTCGCCCCGGCGCGCGCGCGGCTGCGCCGGGCCGAGGCATCGCCGGCCTTGCTCACCCCGGCCGAGACCAGCCAGATCGGCGCGGTCACCACTACCACGCTCACCACCGAGGTCACGATGACGCTGCTGGCCACCGGGTGCTTGTTGCCCGTCAACAGCTGGGCCGACGCCGGCACGCTGGTGGCGCACACCGCAATGGCCAGCAGCGGGGAAACAACGAGGCGGCAGATCCGTGTCATGGGCAATTCCTGGGGTACGTCGGGAGGGGGCAGTATGCGGGCAATGCGCAGGCCGGCGGTGGCTCAGGGCTTGGGCGCGGTGATGCCCTTCACCGGCACGTGGGCGATCGGCAGTTCCATCTGCAGGCCCTTTTGCTGCTGCACGAAATCAAACACCGATTCCACCGTCACCACTGAGTAGTTGCCCGAGATGCGTTCGCTGGCGGGGTGGTCGGTCACTGCCGCGTTGGGCACGAAGAAGCGCGCGCCCAGGCGCTTGGCCACGCCGATGTGCAGCGTGCTGGGCCGGTACTGGTGCTGCTTCAACCAGGCCTGCACCTGGGTGCGGTTGACGATCAGCGTGTCGTCCTCGATCTGCGCCAGCGCCGCGGCCAGCACCTCCAGCACCCACTGGTTGGAGTTCTGGTATTCGGTACTGAACGGATAGGCCACCAGGCTGTAGCGGGCCTCGTGCAGGGCGCGCGCCTGGATGGCCGGCTTGGTCAGCATCGCCTTCAGCGCGGTGCGCAGGGCAGGCGAGGGCACGCCGATGCGCAGATCGGTATGGGCCGAGGTTTCACCGATGAACGTGGCCACGCCTTCGCGGAACAGGTGCGAGTCGGCGGTCTTGCACGGATTGAGCAGGTGCACCGCGCGCCACTGTCCATCGTCCTCGCGCAGCAGGAACGCCACGTGGCTATGGCGCAACCCGTACTTGCTCAGGTCCTGGCCGCCGCGGGCGATCAGCACCACGTCCACGTCTTCCAGCGCATCCAGCCGTTCGGTGGTGGCCAGGGCCACATCGAACATCGAGGCCAGCGCCGCCGGTGTCGGGTAGCGCTCCACGCACTGCGGCTGGGCCTGCGCGATGGCGGCGGTGCCCAGCAGCAGCCCGCACAGCAGGGCGTGGCGCAGGCGTTTGATCAGCGCAGGGCGGGCGTCGTCCATGGCAGTGGTTCTCCAGCGGCACCGTGCCGCGCGCGCATCATAGCGCCGCGCTCAGCGTGCCGGTTCGCCGCGGCGCATTTCCCGTTCACAGTCGGCGCTGATCGGTGCGATCGGCACCGGCGGGCGGTCAGCCCGGCGGTCGCGCGGCGCGGGCTGTTCGCGTGCGGCATCCAGTTGGTGCTGGCAATGCCAGGACAGCGGGTCCTGCACGGTATCCATGCTCGAGCAGGCGGTCAGCAGCAGGGCCGACGCCGAAAACATCCACAGGCGCATGCGTGTTCTCCATTCCGTGGTCACACGAATCTACCGCCTTCGGCGTGCGCTCGGTAGCGCGTGGATCGGCGCGTCAGTCCACCCGGCCCAACCGCGCATGCACCTGCGCCGCCACCCGCGCGGTCTCGCGCAGCGGTTCGATCCGGCCCTCGGTGTGCCAGTCCAGCCAGCGCGGTTGCAGCCGCCCGCGATCGCGCAGCGCCTGCTGGAAATGCGCCAGCCGCCCCTGCGCCTGCCCGGCCAACGCCACCGCCACCGGCATGCGCGTGGCGCATGCCTCCGACAGCAGGTTCACCGAATCGGGCGAGACCACCACCCGGTTGGCCCAGCCCAGCAGACCGGCATACGGGTTCACCCCATCGCCGCCGTCGCCCCAGATCACATGCGGCAGCTCGGCAAACGCACTGCGCAGCGCGCCTACCAGCGCCGGCGGGGTGCGCCGCGAGGTGGTTGCCAGCAGGCTGCCACCCTCCGCGCGCACCTGCGCGGCCAGCCGCTGGAACACCTGCACCATCGCCGGCTCGTGCCACGGCGCGTGCGGGGTGGGGCCGCCCACCAGCAGCGCGGTGCGCGGCCCGGGCAGGGCGCTGAACGAGGCGAACGCCGCCCGCCCGCAGGCCAGCCAGTCATCGTTGACCGGGTTGAGGCTGCCCAGCAGGGTGATCACGTTGTCGCCGCGCAGGCGGTCGTGCTCGGGCACCACCAGCAGGTCCCAGTGACGGGTGCCGATGCGCGGGTCCAGGATCTGCACCACCCGGGTGCCGCGCCGGCGCAGTTCGCGCAGCGCCCCGGCCGCCTGCCGGCCGCAACCGATGGCCAGGGCGGGCGGCTCGGCGGCCAGCCGTTTGAAGGCCTCGCCAAAGCCGTCGGCCGCCCCCGGCAGCCAGCGCGGCGCGAGCCAGCGCCACGGCGCACGCGGGCTCAATACCAGTGGCTGGTGTGCCCCCAGTTTCAGTGCGGAGGCCAGCGCCACCGCCTGCCGCACATTGCCGGCACGGCCGTCAGTGATCGTCCAGGGCGGACTCGATCGTTTCACGTATGGCATTAATTCGTTTCAATAAGGCTGGGTGTTGCAACAGTCGCGACACTCTACACTGCGGGTCTTCGCCGATCGCGTTGTCGCCCTGCCACGGTAGCCGATGTCGCCACGGTTTCCCTTTTCTTCTGGAGGCTACATGTCCCACGTGCTCAACGATGCTGCGCTCGACCAGTTGTTCCGTACCGCCCGCACCCAGAATGCCTTCCTCGACACCCCCGTCGAAGACAGCCAGCTGCACGCCCTGTACGAGCTGCTGAAGTGGGGCCCCACCGCGGCCAACGGCAGCCCGGCGCGCTTCGTGTTCGTGAAGAGCCCCGAAGCCAAGGCCAAGCTCGCTCCGGCGCTGTCCGAAGGCAATCACGACAAGACCCTGGCCGCCCCGGTCACGGTAATCGTCGCCTTCGACGAAGACTTCCACGAAAAGCTGCCGTACCTGTTCCCGCACACCGATGCCAAGGCCTGGTTCGACGGCCCGCGTGAAGCCCGTACCGAAGGCGCCTTCCGCAATGGCAGCCTGCAGGGCGCCTACCTGATCCTGGCCGCACGCGCGCTGGGTCTGGACGCCGGCCCGATGTCCGGCTTCGACAACGCCAAGGTCGACGAAGCCTTCTTCAAGGGCACCGCGATCAAGTCGAATTTCCTGGTCAACTTGGGGTACGGTGATTCTTCGGGCCTGTTCCCGCGGCTGCCGCGCCTGAGCTTCGACGAAGCAGCACGCATCGCATAAGCGTTCCCGCCAGACCCCGGCCCGTCTGAGCGGACGGGCTGTTTGCCTCACCTTCCTTTTTCCCTTCGCATTCGAGAGAGACCTGACATGACCATGACCCGCAAACTGCTGCTGCCGCTGGCCCTCACCCTGGCCATCGCCGCCTGCTCCAAGCCGGCCGACGAAGCTGCTGCCCCGGCAGCCGACGCTGCCCCGGCCGCTGCCGCCACCACCCCGGCTGCCGATGCCGCCGCTGCTGCCCCGGCTGCCGAAGCGATCCAGATCGCGTCGGGCACCTACAAGCTCGACCCGACCCACACCGACGTGCTGGCGCAGTGGAGCCACTTCGGCTTCTCGCACCCGAGCGCGCACTTCGGCGCCGCCGAAGGCACCCTGGTGTACGACGCTGCCGATGTGACCAAGTCCACCGTGGAAGTGAAGCTGCCGCTGACCGGCCTCAACAGCTTCACCGCCAAGTTCGACGAGCACCTCAAGAGCGCCGATTTCTTCGACGCGGCCAAGTTCCCGGCGGCCACCTTCAAGAGCACCAAGGTTGAGGCCAACGGCACCAACAAGCTCACCGTCACCGGCGACCTGACCATCAAGGACATCACCAAGCCGGTGACCCTGGACGTCACCCTCAATGGCGGCGGCGAGCACCCGATGGCCAAGGTGCCGGCCGCCGGCTTCGATGCCACCACCACCATCAAGCGCAGCGATTTCGGCGTGGGCGCGTATGCCCCGAACGTGAGCGATGAAGTGAACATCCGCATCACCACCGAAGCCACCGGCGAAAAGCCGGCTGCCTGATCGGTTGCCGATGTAGGAACAGCAGAAAGCCCGCCGAAAGGCGGGCTTTTTGTTTGGATGCGCGCAGGATTTGCGTGGCCCCTCCGCCGTTCGCGCGGCCCCCGGGGTAGAGCCGACCGTTGGTCGGCTGCCGTTGAATCACACCGGTGCGCCGATTGCCGCGACAGCCGACCAACGGTCGGCTCTACCGGTGGGCGACCCCTGCGGCGATCTCGCCGCATCGCCTACACTCCCCGGCTTCACGCGCAACAGGAGCACACCCGTGCAAGACGCACAGTATTGGATGATGGAATTCTGGACCGGCTTGAGCCTGCTCGACCTGGTCGGCGGCAGCCTCCTCGGCACGCTGGTCGGGCTGGGCCTGGGCATCGCGATCTGGCTGGCCATGCACCGCCGCCGCTGGTTCGCCCGCCGCAACCGCTGGCACCACTACAGCCTGGCCACCTACGCGGTACTGCTGCCGCTGCTGTTCGGTTTCACCGGCCTGCAGATCGGGTTCACCGCTGGCGCGCAGCGCGCCCTCTACAAACAGATCGACCACTTCCAACCGCACCTGCAGGCCCTGGTGGCCGGCTGGATGGTGGACTTCGAACACTCCCTGGACGACCCTGCGCTGGCCACGCTGATGCGCAGCGATGCCACCGTGCACCAGGTCACCCGCCAGGTGGTGGACGAGTACCTGGCCGACCACCCGCTGCCCGGTGCCGGTTACCTGCAGGGCGAGGGCACGATCAAGCGCTGGACCCGCAGTGGCGTGGGCCACGTGCGCAGCGCATTGATGTCGGCGTGGGTGGAAGAGAGCCTCTCCAAGGAAGTGGCCGGCGTCAGCGGGGTGGACAAAAAAGTGTTCCGCCAGGCGCTGGGCATGCGCATGAACGAGCTGCTGCACACCCAGGGCGCCATCCGCCTGCTCAAGGCCCAGCTCACCAGCATGATGCCCGGCATCTACCTCGGGTTGCTGCTGCCGCTGCTGATCGTCATGGCGCTGGTACTGCTGGAAATCGGGCTGGCCCGCCGCTTCGGCTGGCAACGCGCCAACGTAGCGCCGCCCGTTGCTCGGCCGCTCCCCAACCCGGCCGCGTGAACCCCAGGCCGGCCGCAGCGTCACGGGGCCGACCAACGGTCGGCTCTACCCCGGTCGAACTTCGGGTCATGCCAGGCCTGGCGCTCAGCCAGCGGCCACCGCCGCGACCACCTTGCCCAACCACGCGGTGGTGAAATCGGTGGGTACCCGCCGGGCCGGCGCAGTCAGCCCGCTGTCGCGCAGGAACGCATGGGTGGCCTGCGCGTAGCCCTGCCGGGCGATCAGCGAGGCCTGCTTCACCGCCGCCTGCTGCTTGCGCAGCTGCACGATCTGCAGGCTCGGCTTACCCGGCGCGGCATACTTCTGGTATCGGCGCAGCTCATCGGCCACCAGGCCGATATCGACCGTGGCCTGCGCCAGCGCGATCTGCGCCTGGGCCAGCGGCACCAGCGCCGCGCGCAGCGGCGCCACGTTGCCCGCCACTGACGGCGCCAGCGCGTTCAGGGCCGCATCCAGGGCGGGGTCGGCGCGTTCGGCGCGGTCGATCAGGTCGGTCAGCGCCGAAGGAGAAACTGCTTGCATGGAGAGGCACCGGCCCAAAACGCGATTGTCGCATCCGCGACCGGTGCCCGTCGCGGCTCAGTCGCCGTCGTGCTCGTCGGCGTGGGCCTTCCAGTAGCCGGTCGAGCGGATCCAGTCCTTGGGCACGCCCAGGTGGCCCTCGATGTACTTGCGCATCATCCGCGCCCGGCGCGACTCGGCGGCGATCCAGTAGAACGTATCGCCCTCGGGTTCCTCGAAATCGGTGAACACATCCTCCAGCAGCGTGCTGCTGGACGCGTCGAAGCCATTGCGCTCCAGCCACGACACCCGGATGCGGTCGTCCTCCGGCAGCTCCTGGCGGTCGCCGGATTCGGGGATCTCGATGTACACCTCCGCATTGGCGCCCTCCGGCAGCGTCTCCAGCCAGCGGCCGATCGCCGGCAGCGCGGTCTCGTCACCGATCAGAACGTAGGTGTCGAAATCGCGCGCGGTCATGTGCGAACCGCGCGGCCCGCCCACCGCAATCGCGTCGCCTGGCTGCGCGTTGGCCGCCCAGCTCGAGGCCACGCCATGCCCATGCAGCACGAAATCCAGGGCCAGCTCGCCGGCCTCCAGGTCCCACCAGCGCGGGGTGTAATCGCGCGCGGGCGAAGGTTGCTGGCCTTCCGGATAGCGCGGGCCCTCCGGGGTCATCGTGGGCACCACGAACTGGCCCTCGGCGTTGGGGAAGAACAGCTTCACGTGGTCGTCCGGCGAGGGCGAGTCGAAGCCTTCCAGTGCCGGCCCGCCCACGATCACCCGACGCATGCACGGGCTGATCTCCTCGGTGCGCAGCACCTGCAGGGGGCGGAACTTCACGGTATGACGCAGCAGCTTGTTTTCATGCAAAGCCATGGGGAACACCTGTATTCAAATGCGCCGCAGCGCGGCGTAGGGGGAAGACCTAGCTGGCCGGGGCTGGCGGGGTCGAATGTGTTGAACAATGGGGACAGGGCATCTCAGCGTCCTTGCCCGCGGATGTGGGCGGCGGCCTCGCGCAGCGCCTGCGCCACGCTGCTGGCATTGGCCTCGTTCCAGCGCCCATGGCACTGGCCCAGGGCCGCCTTCAGTTCGCGCAGCGCCTCGCGCACGCTCGGCGGCAGGTTGGCCTTGGTGATCGTGCGCGCGCTGTCGCGTACCCGGCGCAGCGCTGCATCCACCTCTTCGCGCTGGCCGGCCAGCTCGGCCTGGCCCAGCGCGCTCAGCTGGTAGCGCTTGCGCCCGCCTTCCTCCAGCGCACCCACCCACCCGGCCGCCTCGAACTGCGCCAGCACCGGGTAGATCGAGCCGGCGCTGGGCGTATACACGCGCACGAACATCTCGCTGATCAGCTGGATCAGCTCATAGCCGTGGCGCGGCTGCTCGCCCAGCAACGCCAGCACCAGCAGGCGCAGGTCGCCGCGGCTGAGCGGGCGTGCGGTCAGCGGGCGGGCAGGGCGGTCGAGGTCACGCGGAGCGGTCATTTCGATATATCGAATGAAGTGACGGAACGATATATCGAAAACCCCTCCACGGCCAGCCATTCCGCGCACCCGGCAGGGATGCGTTCAGCTGCCTCTTCGCTGCGACGGTGCGTAGCCCTGGTGGAACAATTGCGCGTGTGGAACCCCTGCGCTGCGGCGGCCCTTGAACAGGGCGATCCCCTTGCGCAGCGCGCCTTGCGCCCGCCAGCGCCCGGCCAGCCTGGGCGGCGTTGTCCAGCGCTGTCTCGCTGACGCACCCGTGTCATTGCCCCGCGCCACGCTGAAACAGCGCGTGGAACATCGCAACGGCGGCCGCATCGTGTCGCCGGCTGTCCCGGCGGACACCCCGTGCCGCTTCCATACGCACCCGTAGCGACGTAAGCAAACCCTGGGGTGCGCTACACTTTGCGGCTAGAAATCTAAAACAGTCGCGCGCGTGCGTGCGGTCATGGGAGCGCAAATGAACTGGTTGAACGAGGTGCTGAACAACGACCCGAATCCTGTGGAAACCCAGGAATGGATCGAGTCGCTGAAGGCCGTAATTGATGTCGAGGGCCCCGAGCGCGCGCATCAACTGTTGGAAGGCATGGTGGAGCTCACCCGTCGTTCGGGCGCGTACCTGCCGTTCTCTCCCACCACCGAATACGTGAACACCATCGCGCCGACCCTGGAGGCCAAGAGCCCGGGCAACGCCGAACTGGAATGGCGCATTCGTTCCATCATCCGCTGGAACGCGATGGCCACCGTGGTGCGCGCCAACCGCAAGCCCGGCGACCTGGGCGGCCACATCGCCTCCTTCGCCTCCGGCGCAACGCTGTATGACGTGGGCTTCAACCACTTCTGGCGCGCGCCCAGCGACAACCACCCCGGCGACCTGCTCTTCATCCAGGGCCACAGCGCCCCGGGCATCTATGCGCGTTCCTTCCTGGAAGGCCGCATCGACGAAGCCCAGCTGGACAAGTTCCGCATGGAAGTGGACGGCGGTGGCCTCTCCAGCTACCCGCACCCGTGGCTGATGCCCGATTACTGGCAGACCCCCACCGTGTCGATGGGCCTGGGCCCGCTGGCCGCCATCTACCAGGCGCAGTTCCTGCGTTACCTGGAAAACCGTGGCCTGATCGAGAAGTCCGACCGCAAGGTGTGGTGCTTCATCGGCGACGGCGAGAGCGACGAACCGGAAACCCTCGGCGCCATCGCCCTGGCCGGCCGCGAAGGCCTGGACAACCTGATCTTCGTGGTCAACTGCAACCTGCAGCGCCTGGACGGCCCGGTGCGTGGCAACGGCAAGATCATCCAGGAACTGGAAGGCGTATTCCGTGGCGGCGGCTGGAACGTGATCAAGCTGCTGTGGGGCGGTTACTGGGATGCCCTGCTGGCCAAGGACACCAACGGCGTCCTGCGCAAGCTGATGATGGAAACCGTCGACGGCGAATACCAGAACTGCAAGGCCTTCGGCGGCGCGTATACCCGCGAGCATTTCTTCGGCAAGTACCCGGAGACCGCTGCGATGGTCGCCGGCCTGAGCGACGATGACATCTGGCGCCTCAACCGTGGCGGCCACGACCCGCACAAGGTGTATGCCGCGTACCACGAAGCGGTGAACACCAAGGGCATGCCCACCGTGATCCTGGCCAAGACGGTCAAGGGCTACGGCATGGGCAGCGCGGGTGAAGCACTCAACCCGACCCACCAGACCAAGAAGCTGGACGACGATGCCGTTCGCCACTTCCGCGACCGTTTCAACATCCCGGTGACCGACGCGCAGCTGGCCGACGGCCAGGTGCCGTTCTACCACCCGGGCCCGGATTCGCCGGAAGTGAAGTACCTGCAGGAACGCCGTGCCGCCCTCGGTGGCTACCTGCCGCAGCGCCGTCGCAAGGCCGAAAAGAGCTTCGTGGCGCCCAAGCTGGAAAGCTACGAGCGCCTGCTCAAGAGCAGCGGCGAGCGCAGCTACTCCACCACCATGGCCTTCGTGCAGAGCCTCAACATCACCCTGCGCGACAAGGAACTGGGCCCGCACATCGTGCCGATCGTGGCCGACGAAGCCCGTACCTTCGGCATGGAAGGCCTGTTCCGCCAGATCGGCATCTACGCGCCGTTCGGCCAGAAGTACAAGCCGGTCGATGCCGACCAGCTCATGTTCTACCGCGAAGACCAGAGCGGCCAGGTGCTGCAGCAGGGCATCAGCGAGCCGGGCGCCATCGCCTCGTGGATGGCCGCCGGTACCAGCTACTCGGTCAGCAACGTGCCGATGCTGCCGTTCTACATCTACTACAGCATGTTCGGCTTCCAGCGCGTGGGTGACCTTGCCTGGCAGGCCGCCGACATGCGTACCCGTGGCTTCCTGCTGGGCGGCACCGCCGGCCGCACCACGCTGAACGGCGAAGGCCTGCAGCACGAAGATGGCTTCAGCCATCTGGTGGCCGGTGGCATCCCCAACGTGCGCAGCTATGACCCCACCTTCGGTTACGAAGTGACGGTGATCATGCAGCACGGCACCAAGGCCATGATGGAAGATCAGATTGACGAGTATTACTACGTCACCCTGATGAACGAAAACTACACCCACCCGGAAATGCCGGAAGGTGCGGCCGAATCCATCGTCAAGGGCATGTACCTGCTCACCGACGCCGGCAAGCCGAAGAAGGGCGAGCTGCGCGTGCAGCTGCTGGGGTCGGGCACCATCCTGCGCGAAGCCATTGCCGCGGCCGAGCTGCTGGACAAGGACTTCGGCGTGACCGCCGACATCTGGAGCTGCCCGAGCTTCAACGAACTGCGCCGCGACGGCTTCGACGTGGAGCGCTACAACCGCTTCCACCCGGAAGGCGAGCAGCGCAAGGCGTTCGTGACCGAGCTGCTGGAAGGCCGCCAGGGCCCGGCCATTGCCGCCACCGACTACGTGCGTGCGTACGCGGACCAGATCCGCTCGTTCGTGCCGATGTCGTACACGGTGCTGGGCACCGATGGCTTCGGCCGTTCGGACACGCGTGCCAACCTGCGTCGCTTCTTCGAGGTTGACCGGTACTACATCGCGCATGCCGCGATTGCGGCGCTGGCGAAGGAAGGGAAGATGACGGCCAAGGATGTGGCGAGGGCGATCAAGCAGTACAAGATTGATCCTGAGAAGGCTAATCCTGTCGGGGTTTGATCTGCGATTAAGGGCATTCGAAAAGGGCAGCCGCGAGGCTGCCCTTTTTACTTCTATGGAGGCCGTGGTTCTAAACTCGTCGCCATTCCTCAATCTTGCTCGCTAGCCCGCTCGGCAGGTCTACTGCGCTTGCTAGTCGGGCCTTAGATGTGCTGCCCGCCTCCAGTCGGATGGAAAGCGTCTCCCCAAAGATTGAAGACGACTTGCTAGTCAGATCCGCATGCAATATCTGGCACATTTGCTCAAAGAAGGCCATGAGATACTTTCCGCGAATCCATCGCAATGCGCCGTTCTGCCTGAGAAACTCGATTCCCTCCAGCTTAAGCGTGGAGCTTATCTCTCCGGTGTAAGAAATAAGGTCATCAAGGGTGCACCCATCCTTCAACCCAAGCTGGCTTGATGAAATGAAGAGGCGCCCAATCAGATTCTCTTTAGCCTCAATCATCGTTGCCCCTGACGATCGAGCGGCCCAAAGCGTAGAACAAGGGTCAATTAAAAGCTCACATAGGCTATCCATGTGCTTGGAAAAAAGCGTCAATGCCTTCTCACGAAGATCGGGTCGAGAGTGCAGTTGAAGCGTACTCCTGAGAAAGGACTCGAGCGCCTTTGGAGTGGCGATAAAGTTCTCTATTGAATGCCCAGGTAGAACGTATACATCAGTATCAGGGAGCTGTCCCCCGAGGCCATCATAATCATGATCCACTATGAAGAAAACTCTTCTTCTGAGGCCGGTTAAGTCTCTTGATAAGATGCTTCTTAGGTGGAGTGAGCTCTTTTTCCTTTGCGTAACAAACGGCTCCCACATGAAGTCATGCGCGGCGCGCTTGATCCATGTGTCAAACACGCCGACATCGTCTTTCCCCTCTAGAACTATTATGGCTAAGTCCGGGGCTTTTGACCGTAGGTTGGAAAGTTCAACCTTTAATGTCGATGCCGACTCTCTTGTGGCTCGCATCACACTTGCTCGATCAGGAGTTCCCATTGGTTACCCGCTTCCGGATAATGAGGGGGCCGGCATGAGGATCGATCTCGTTATCAAATATGAATGGGGAGTGGGTAATCGCTAGAAGCTGTTTCACTACTCCGGATCGCATGATGTCTGGGATTATTTTCCGCTGCCATTCAATTGATAGTGAAAGCTCCGGCTCGTCAATCAGAATAATCTTCTCGCCATCGTACAGATATAGCTCGGCAAGTAGGGATATGATCTGCTTCTCACCGGAGGAAAGTTGCCCCATGGGTACTTGACGTCCAGTGTCGGTGTTAATGACGCTCACCTTGGAGCTGTTTGGCTCGTAAACAAAACTCTTGCCGTCCGTTGAATCGGATAGGTACGAGTTACACGCGTCAACAAAGCGCTGCAGCTTTCCGGCGGTTTCTTGGGTGCGCTCAATTACCGGCACTAGTTTGCTCAAGAAATAGCCAAGAACAGGTGGCTGCTGCTCGAATATCTCCCTTGTTTCATACAGTCGTCGAATCGCCTCAATACGTCTGGAGCCGGATTCTTTGGCACTTGCGTGAGCTGGTCGAGAGGTGAGCTGATTCCAAGAATTCTGGCCCTCAAGCCTGGAAACCCGCATTAGAAACTGTTCCAGTAGTGGGAACTCAGGGAGCGTATCAATCCACGAGCTCTCTGCAAAAGTGGAGTTTGAAAGGGCATCGTCAATAATCGTTGCGCTGGCGTTTCTGTACTCCAGGCTCGAAATGCTGTCTATCTCCTCGCTGAGTTCATCCAGTCGATTTATGACATCCTCAAGGCCATAGTTGATAGCATTTCGAGTGCGTGTTGTCTGCGGTCGTCGAAGTTTGCTTCCAAAAAGTGAGGTCTGTCGTGGTCCTCTTTTGGGGCCAAGTAGAGATTCCTCAATTCGGCGATAAGTGGGCAAATGAACGATCTCGAAATTCGACATCTCTTGAATAACTATCCTGTTAACCTCTTTCAATGGCTCCGAGCTAGGTCCGAGCGATTCATAGGTTCGGGAAAGCAAATTTGTAATCTCGTCGTAGTCCAGGTTGGTGTCGTTGTACAATTTCATAACCACGCTGGATGTTCGGAAATCACGCGCCTCTGCATTCTCATCCCACGATTCGGATAAAAAAGACTCAAGCTCGGATGAGGAAACTTCTGCCTGTGAGAATGGGCCGGATTGATTAATATCATCAATCTTGGGAAGGTCGGCGTGTTTCAATACTACCGACTTTCCTGACACAAAATCGCATCGGAGCTCATGGAAGCTGAGGCTTCTAAGTTTTGAAAAATTTCTTGATATTAGCCAGTACAGCGCGTTGAGTATCGTGGTTTTCCCGGCCCCATTTCCTGCGATGAGAATCTGGGCGCTACTCGAGAACTCAATGGTTATATCCTTGTATCCATGCAGTCCTCGAACTGAGAAGGAACGAATCGATCCGGGCGGGGAAAGCGACGGAGAGCTGGTCATATGTATAATCTCATTGCTAGGTGGCATTGGCTATTCTCTGAAGGCTTTCTTTAGATGTGCAGCTTGAGAGTCACGATTCGGATTAATAGGTGCCCGTCATGGCACTCGAATAAAGGCCGTGCAATCCTTGATTGCGCATCAATATTCAAGGTGGCTTCGAATTCAATTGCAAAATCCCTTTGTAGGCAGGGGTGCGGACTCCGTAGTGCTGCCGCAGCTGACCTTCGTATGCTGCCTCGTTGCGCCGGTAGGATCTAGCTAGGTCCAAAGAAATTCCCCATACGCTGATCCTTGCATCCCCTTTCAAGAATATATCAAGCCCCAGCAATTTGAGGTGCCTGTGTGCGTGTGTGCGCTTTGGATCTAAGGGCAAAAAAGCAGGGGGAACTTTTCGTATTTCTTAGCGATCTGTCTACTATCTAGACTTGCCCTCTGCTGACAGAGGGAATTTAACTGCTTTAGTGTGATGGCTAGAGTCAGGCGCATAAATGTCGTCAAAATTTGTGCACGTATCTCAAGGGTGCTTCAAAGACTTTTCAAAAACAAAACCTCTATGAAAATCTAGGTAGTTTTGCTGGACTTCGGAGAACTTGCCGCATAGGCGGCCACGATGAAGTTCAATTCGGAGAAGCTCCTTAACTTTGGATGGCATGTTGGTCGCAACTAGCAATCCACCATCCTCATCGAAGCTAATCCAGCCGCTATCGAACAGTTGATCAGCATGCGGAGCTAATAGCAGGCCATTTTCTCCATCTACTCGTTCTTCAGTCGTGCTTTCTGCCCAGGGCTTGATGTGGCTCGCACGGAGGAAGCGGAGGTCCTCGATTTTGGTTAGTCTGCAGCCTTTCTCAATTCCAATCAATCGATCGCGGAAGAGCCGCTGCTTAGTCCGAACCTCAACGAGCATTCTCTTCACTGTTTCGCTTATATCGCCGTCAGCTATCGTCTTGACAATGGTCGCATCTTCTTCGGAGAGGGCAAGGCCGTTATCGGGGGTCGCCGACTTCAGTCGGAAAACAATTGCCTTGCGCAGCTTCCCTTCAACGTCTGGAGTGTTCTCTTGGATGTACGAAGAGAGCGCCACAAACTCCCCGAGATAGCGACATGGGCGCCCCTTTCCCATGCCCTGGAAAACAATAAGCTTCTTCCCAGTCTTAATATGATCTCTGAGCGCGAGATTTCCTGAACAATAGCGCATATCACCTCTCTGTCCTTCGCCGAAGTAGTGAAAGATGCCGTCATCATCTCGATGATCCGGATACAGGTGTGGAACGCCCGGCTCACCAGTGAAGGCGATGATGACTTTCTTCCCTCTTGGAGTAGATATGCCGCTCCGCTCCTGGCCACCTAGGAGCGCATGAATTTGGCTCTTCCGATTGTAGAGAGCCCCGGCTTCGAATGGCAGGTTCACTTAGGACTTGAGTATCAGTAAGGCGTTCCCAAGATGCTACATCAATGAAGCGGTGGTTTTCGATAGACGTCCACTAAAACCGACTGGGTAGCACTATCCAGCCAGGTTGTGTGCCAGAAGATCTTGATCCCTCAGTACAAGGGCGGAGAAGGAGAGCCGAGAAGGTCTAGTTCGTTCCATGTGGAACGTGCTTCTAGGTAGGTGTAGCGGTTTGCCTAGCACCGAGGAGCCGCCAAATAGACTCCTACTTGTCTGCCATCTAAGAGAATTGTTTGACAGGATCACTTGATACGGGTTGCTGACCGAGGCGTACGACCAAGAATGCCACGCTCAACCGCTTAGCGACAACTTCGGTTGTGGCCAATTTTTATCCACCCGACAAAGTTCATAGTCCCCCCCCAAACGCCAACGCAGACTCTCTTGCGGGTAAATCTGATTAGTATTCCAACAAACACTGATCCTTCCCCGCGTCTGCATGATCGATGGCACAGAAGCAAAGAATCGCCTTTTCGAACGCCTTCAGGCACTTTGCGTCGACCCTGGTCATCCGCATTCCTGCCAATAGCCCAGGCGGGATGCCTGCGACCTGTTCCACAGCCTGCGCTTGTGCCGGGTCGATTGCGTCGCACCGTAGACGCCGCCAACCAACCCCCGCCAGGTCAACAGGAACAAGCGATTTCCCATCCTCCGCACCAACGCGCATGGTGTTCATCGGAGCGTAGAAACTCCTCTAGTAGCAGAATGTTGGACGTCTTTTTGTCGGGAGGGTGGCTAATACAACACCCTCGTGGAAATACGCCCGCCGGTTGCTACTAGACGGTTTCTAACCTCCCGACGCCCTTGCCATCCCGGCAAGGGCAAGCCCTGCAGGAGGTCCAACATGTTGACGCCGTGGGAAGACGAACCCGATGACGCGCGCCCCAAGCGCAAACCATACGCCCGCCCCGCACGCAGCTATCGCGTAGGCGCGCTGACGTACCCGGACCGCGAAGAGTGCGGTCCCACCGAGATTGTTCCCTACCTCAAGCTGCGCGGCCGCTGGCTGGACAAGCTCGGCTTCGACGTGGGCGCCCGCCTGAAGGTGGAGGCCACGCACGGCAGCATCACCCTCACGGTGGTGGAGCGGCCGGTGGTGGTGCCCCCAAAGATCCCCAGAAAGTTGCAGCGGCAATCCCGCTGAGCGGCAGCGCCCACCCGCGCGGTGGGTACTCGCCCGGCTGTCGCGTGTCCGCCCGCATGAGCCGCATCGCTTCATGGCGCCACCGTGTGCCCGGGCCAGGCAACGTTGTGCGGCGGCAGGCGCAACGCCAACACGTCACCGCGCGCCCGGTGCGGTGTGGATGTGCAACCCCTGTCATTACTTAGCAGAAGGAGCAACTCATGAACCAGAGTGTCTTCATGCAGCTAGAGATGGACGCCGCGTTACGCGCCCGCTTCCAGGATGCCGCAGCACGCGAGCAGCGCCCCGTCGCCAAGGTGCTGCGGCAGTTGATGCGGGAGTATGTGGCCAGGCAGTCCGAACCCGGCGCAGTGCGGGCGGCCGGAGGCGTGGATGCCGCCCGGTATGCGATGCGCGGGGTGGGTGCATCGCCGGCAGGCGGTGACTTGGCCGAAGAAGCGCCGGCCTTTGCCCCAAATGATCGGGATATGGAGGAGATGGCGCGTCGGCAGCAAGGGTGGCGCTGCTGTCCGTTTGGGCTGGGTTGAGGCGAAGGTTTGTGTCATGTCTCCCTGCACGGTGCTCGCTCGATGGGAGAGTTCGCGCTAGGGATTTTCAGGGGTTTCTTATATCCGGCCCTATGGGCCGGGTTTCAAACTAGCCCGGCAATGCTGAATGACTCCCCCTGCCTCGTCCCTTGGAGATACAACGAATGGAATCCTCCTTCCCGTACGACGCCGCTTTGCGCGAGCATCCGGCCGGAGCCGAGCTGGAGGCGTACTTACCCAGGCACCGTAAGACAGGGACCATGCTACAGCGTCCTCATCCACCCACGGCATTCCCGCAGGCGAGGAGCCGCTTGGGCGGACTTCTACAATTGCCGCCGGGACTGAAATGGTTGATTGGCGCAACTTACGGCGAGCCAGCGCCCAATCACTTCCTGGTGCAGATCGATTACGCTGAGTTGCCCCGCATGGAGCCGCAGATGCCCGAGCAGGGCATGTTGTTCTTCTTCGCCGCGAATGACGAAGAGCAGAGACGGGATGAAGACACACCTCAGAAGCGCGTGCACGAGCGGAACCGAGTTCCGGCTGACATGTGATAATTGAAGAGGCACTGGCCGCAAAGAAAAAGGGAGCGCCATCTTGACCACTAATCTTCCCCCCGTTCCTGCGAAGCTGCTGGAGAAGCTCCGCGACTACCCCGATCATATAGAGCGCCTCCAAGAGGTGCTGAACATCGTTGCGGCATCGGCACCTTCGATCATACCCAGACTGGAACGCGCCATAGAGGCGCTGCAAGGGCGGTTGGGTACGTTCATGGTCGAAGCAAGACGTGAACTCAACCAGGCAATGGCCAGTGGCGATCCCAGTCTGATTGCAGCTGCGGAAGCGAAGGCCGGTCTAATGTCGCAAATTCGTCCAAAACACGTATGGATGACTGATAAGGTGTTCTCCGTGTACTTCTCAGGTGTATAACGACGGGCGTGTTCTACGTCATCCGAACGGACTCGCCTTCAGCCCTGAACAGAGCGCCGCGTCCGTGCCCTCCTCCGGTGGCGACGTCGCCGGCGGGCGAGGTCCGTATCCCGCTGGAGCCGAGGGCTTCGGCGTAGCGCTGGATGAGGCGCGCGATCGCCGGGGAGCGGCAACACCTTCCCGTTGCACGGGTACTCCGGGTGTTGATGCGGGGGTGCGCCGCCACGCAGCCAGGCTGTCCTGGATTTAATCTGCTCTCTTTTGACCTGGTAGCCGACCATCACGCCTCGCACGGCTTGATCTCAGCGCAGGTTCGTCTCCGACCTCCCTGCTCCGCTCCATAGGGAACAGCTGCCCATATCGTCGCGGCGCTGCTGACAGATGTGCGATAGCGCCAACGCGGGCGAAATGGGATCCAGAGCTCTAGATAATGCGAATCCCAACGTGTGATAGTTCTCCAGGCACAAAGTTCGCTCTAAAGGATGCACTTCATGCCTGTTTCCAAGCCACCGGTTCCCGCCAAACTCGTAGAGAAGCTACAACAGCATCCAGAACTCATCGATCGTCTTCAGGACGTTTTGAACGATGTTGAAGCGAAGCCTCCTTCCATCATCCCTCGATTTGAGCGTGCGGTAGACGCTTTGGAGGGACGCTTGGATAGCTTCATGGTCGAGGCCAGAGGCGAGCTCGAGCGGATGAAGGCCTCCGCTGATCCAGGCCTTGTGGCCGCAGCAGAGTCAAAGTTCCGCCTGATCTCCCAAGTTGGCCTGAAGCAGTTCTGGATAGGCGATGAGGCGCTTTGGCAATATTTCAAATAAGCATAAGGATGTGCTGAGATGGATCGTTCGAGCGACGTACTGCCGGATGAGGAACATGCCCGTATCCTCAGAGATCAGGTTGTTCCGGCTCACAACCTAGACCTGGCTGCGTCGCAGCAACGACCTGCTGCAGTGATTTTGGGAGGCAACCTGGCTCCGGCAAAGGCGGCCTCGCCAGGACAGCCCAACTCGAGTTCGGCAGCGATGTCATCACCGTTGATCCTGACGAACTTCGCAGGCTTCATCCTAGATGCTGGCGCTTGGGCTGCAGACTTGCTGGAAGCTACTGTCTCCGAAAGAAAGAACCTGATATTTGACACCGCCCTGAGTAATGGCAAATGGGCGTCGGAATCGCGGATCAAGGACCTGCAGAGAAAGGGCTATCAAGTCGAGGTCCGAGTCGTAGCTACCCCTGGGCCGTTCCTCAATAGATTGGCGGAGAGACTATCGCGATCGATCATCAAATTCGGCGGGCGCCTTCACGTCAGAGCAGCGCAAATGGGTCTTTGCTGATGCACGGATCTGGGTGGTGGCATCAGTGCATGGTCTGAACTCCAAGATGGACGCCGCCCCCCATGCTGCAGGCCACTTGGATACTCCGGGAGGTCGCCTCACGGCCATCGGCTCAAACTCAGAGACTTGCATAGCACCCCGAGGGACCACGCTGCTGGAACAGAATGCACAGCTCGCGCTAGTCTGTGTCGGACACAATAGCTACAACTGCTACAGGATCAGAAGAATGGAGGCATCAAGGGAAAATCTGCCAACTCGCGGCGAGTTCTATCTCCTCATGCCAGATACCACCCGGGGTGGGAGAGGGCACGGCGTAGAGATCGAAAACGAAGAGGCCCTGCTGACGCCCCCAAGACTGATAATCCGACCGCGCGAAGGCGGGTTCCCGGTTCTCAAAGAAAAGCCTCGCCTGCGTCACGATCCAGAGGTAGGTGATCCGCCAGAGGACCTGGAGGGCGGTCTGAGCGGCTACTGGCTTGTGTCAGGTCGCCTCAAAGACGTGCTCTCAAAAGTTGATCCGGCCGGCTTTGAGTTCGTGGCGTGCGATTATCGCCAAGCCGACGGATCGGAAGGGCCACGGTACTACTTGTGTGATGTAGCACGTCAGTTGGATGCGCTTGACGAACTTACCTCAAGGCTGACCATCGAAGTCAGCGATGAGTTCGTCGCCGGAAAGTTCTATGACCTGTCGGGCGGCACTAGTCTGGCTTTTCGCAAGGACGTCGTTGGTGAGGCGCATGTGTTCCGCACGCCATACTCGGGTTTCACCTTCTGTGACCGATTGCTGCGGGATGCCGTTTGGGACGCAGGCATCGGTGGCCCTAAAAAGTCTTCGGGACTTCGCTTTAAGGATGCCGCCGACCTTTGATTCATCATCTGGGCTCAAGGAAGAGATTGCGAAACTCCTCGTAACGACCCTGTTTTTCAAGGCAACCACCTAATGGAACGGCAGCCACTCAGAAAGGGTGAGCTACTGAAGATCAGCCGGCTGGACTGGTTCAGAAGGATGCCTTTGAACTGCCGCCGGGTCTGAAGCGGCCGATTGGCGCAACCTACGGCCAGTAGGCGCCCACTCACTCCCTGGCGCAGATCTATTGCGCCTACCCCGCGTGGATACGCAGGTGCGCGAGCAGGGCATGTTGTTCTTCGTCGCTGCGAATGACGGAAAGCAGAGAGCGGACGGAGACATGCCCCAGGAGTGCGTCCACGTGGGGAGCCGAGTTCAGGCTGACATGTGACAAATAAAGATGCATTGGCCGCAATAGAAAGGAGCGCGCCGTCTTGACTGCTGATCGTCCCCCGTTCCGGTGAAGCTGCTGGAGAATCTCCGCGGCTACCCCGATCATATACAGCGCCTCCAGGAGGTGCTGAACATCGTTGCGGCGGCGCCACCTTCGGTCATCCCCCCCGACTGGAACGCGCCATAGAGGCGCTACGAGGGCGGTTGGGCACGTTCATGGTCGAAGCAAGAAGTGAACTCAACCAGGCAAAGGCCAGTGGCGATCCCTGTCTGATTGCAGCTGCCGAAGCGACGTCCAGTCTGATGTCGCAGATTCGTCTACAGCATGTACGGATGACTGATAGGGCATTTTCTGGACACTTCGCAGGTGCATAAGGATGGTCGTGCTCTACGTCTCCCGAACGCATTGGCCGTCAGCCCCAAGCAGGACGCCGTGTTCGTGACCTCTTGCGGTGGCTTCGGCGACGCCGCCGACCCGGCCCAGGTGGTGCGTCTCAACCCGGGGTGCTGGCGGTAGAGGTGCGTATCCGGCTGGCGCGCGAAGGATGCGGCGTGGTGATCCATGAAGCGCGCGATCGCCTGGGGCGCCAACACCTTCCAGTTGCACAGGCGCTCCGGGCGCTGATGCGGGAGTACGTGGCCACGCAGCCAGACCGTCCTTGGTTCAATCTGCCTTCAATTGACCTGGTACCTGTCCATTACGCCGCGCATGGCATCCTCCATCCGGTTCCAGTCCTTGAGCAGGACGCGTGCGTAGCTCATGTCGAAGGCGATGCGCTTCTCTGAATCCACGAAGTGATGGCTGCACATTGCAGCTCGCCCACTTCCGTCGGGAGTTACCCGGTCTCCGCTTATCACCAGTCCATCCTGTGTCAGGCGCTGACTGCTACACGCTATGAAGGTAACCAACGCCCCGTCTGTCGAACGGACGATGTACCAGTCTTTCTCGCCATCGGGATTCCGCAGAAGCTCGTGACCGTACGTGGCTTCATACTCTGCGGCGAATGGCGGCATGCGGACTTCGTCAATCACATAGGGGGTCAGGCCGAAAACCTCCGGTTGCGTTGCGCGAAGCTCGAGGCGCGCGCGCGGATCCCGGCGGCGCAGCGAACCGGCTTCCGTGGTCCCATCGGTGGTGACCATTCGATCAAGCACGGACTCGATCGGTATCCTGTCTATGTGTACAACGGTCGCGCTGACCTGACGATACTGCTCATCTACCGTTCGCACCGGGTAGTTGCCAGGCGGAGCTGCGCCCAGCGTTGGCCAGAACAACGTGAGCTCAAGCCCTATGTCCGGAGAGGGGCCCACCTGGTCGTTGTAGTAGTTGGCGGGGATCATGAAGCGATGCAGCCCAAGGCGTGCCTCTACCGGAGCGTTGGTGTACGTGCGCCCAGCCACTTCCCTCTTGATGATCGGCTCTCCTGACGGGCCAGCCTCCCTGCCTTGGCCGTGCACGTCCGATGTCTTCGCACAGCCGCCGACGCTCACGATCACACCCAGCACCAGTGCCACCCATCTGCGATAAGAAAGTTCGCTCATGATCATTCCATTGCATGCCCTGCTCAAGACTATCTGATATGGACGAGCCGAGCGCATGGCGCCTGGACTGTTGCCCAGCCCGGTACGGTCTCTGGCATCCAGCACCAGCAAGCGGCGATCCAGGTCAGCGTTGGGCGCGCACCTGGAGAGAGGCGCTCTCGGCGGGCTTGTTCAGGACGACGGACTGATCGAGCATGGGCCCAGCCCAGCATCGAAGAGCCACCATCGCGGCATGCCTCGCGTTTTCTATGCGGTATGTTTTTTGGGCAATGAGGCAGAGTTGAATGCCGCGCAATCGACACGAGCCAAAGGACGAGTGATGCCCATCGATTTCAAACCCACGGCCGGCGCCGCCTTCGATGAGCGAAGCGGCGTCTCGATCCCCCAGCCTCGAATGCTGCCAGCCACTCTCCCGGACGGGAGGAATGGCATTGAGTACCAGTACGTTTTTTGCCTCAAAGACGAACGTATCGGGGCGCTGGGCATCTTTGGTTCCGAAGTTGCACTGGAAGTGTCGGGACAACGCGAATGGCTGTACACCCTTGATCTCAGCCAGGACGCGGCATTCGAGGCGTTGTTCCGCTTCAAGCAGGCCATTGGCAATGCAGACAGGGATTTCGACTTCATTCGCGATGTTGCGTGTGGCCTTGTCAATGTTTTCGCAGGACGAAACAACAACACTGACGCTCAGCGAAATGTGGTGGTGACCACTGTAGAGGCGCTTGGGCGCCATGGCATCGGTGTGCCAGACGCAGTGCATCCACTTCCTGATGGCGCGATTGTATTGGCCAATGTTTTTGTTCCCGCCGATAAGGCATGAGTCGAGAGGTGATGCATCGCTCTACTTCTCACGATCTCGTACGAACCACACCCGGCGCGGCGGCAGCCAGAGCAATCTATAGTCCGGTATGCCTCAAGCCGCATCACCATTTCCGCCGATCTCCACGAAATGATGGCGGAATGTTTGAAGCGCACTGGTACCGAAAGGAAGGTTCCCAACACCCATGGCAATCAGGATGATGGCGAACACATGGACCAAGGTCAGAGGATGCGACCCGGCAGGCTTGTTCCCCGCGTCGCAGGCGTTAACATCTGGTTCTCCCTCAGTGGACGAGGCACATCAACAGGCCTCTACGTGCAGGAGGGCGCCAATCGACGTCTCGCCGTCCATGCAGATCAAGGATGAATTGTGCCTCTCTGTTTCCAGGCTGAACCCGCTTCGTCGTTGGATCCGAGTACGGGCATCTCAATTCCGCAACCGCGGGTTCTGGTGTTGGCCTACGTGGGGCGAACCGATAACAGGGCCAACGTTCGGTATGTAGCTGTCACAACAGCTGAAGCGCTTGATCGAGCTGGAGTCTCGATCCTGGTCGCAGGCGCGCCCAGCCCACGGGCAATACTGTGTTGGCAGAGGTGGCCGTTCCGGCCAACCTCACGTAGTGCAGTGGCCCGCGCCGGTGTCTTTGTCCGTGACACAGCCGCCGCGTTGTCGGATGGCGCTGTTGAGTTGGCCGAGGCGGCGACAGGTGGCCGCCGGGCTACATTCCACGCTCTGGATCCGTCCAAGTTTAAGGACCCGACATGCCATTGAATTTCACGCCTCAACCAGGCTCTGCCGTTGATCAAGGCAATGGAATTGTAATCACATCACCTCGAGTGCTTCCCGCCAGTCCACCGGAGGATCCAAGTCACGACGAGTATCAGTACCTGTTCTACGTTGATGGCGTGCGCGTAGACGGGCTGGGATTGTTTGGAAGTGAGGCGATGATGGAAGCCGAAGGTGGGCGTGAACGAGTGTTTACGCTCGACATGGGGCGTGACTGGGTGCTTGAATCCATTTTCAGCTTCAAGAGAATATTGAGAAACACGGACGAAGATCTCACCTTCTTGATCGGACTTGCACAAGGACTTGTAATGGCGAACATGGATCAGAGCAGCAGTAAGTACAGTATCCGGTATGTTGCCGTTACTACAGATGACGCGCTCTCGCGTCGTGGTATCAACCCTTCCCAAATGAACCTTCCGTCTGAAGCAGGCCGTATCGTCCTGGCCGAGGGACGTATCCCAGCCCGCGCCGACTGACGACGTTGGGGTTTTGGGCGGGCACGACGAAGATGCCTCTGATGTGGCAGCGTCAGTCGGAAACGGTTGCCCTCCAGCCGCGCCGGGCAGGCGTTGCGCCGCGGCGAGCCAAGGGTGCATCAGATGCTTGGGCATGTTCCGCTTCTGCAGGGCATCATGCCCGACGTAGAAGGCGAGGGCGGTGAGGTGTGCCTGTTGCAGCTTGCCTGGGATCCCGCGATCGACCTGAAGTTTGGTGACTGCGGCCAGGCGACGTTCTGGATCAGTCGGGAGGATTTGGCCAGCCACCGCTTTGATCGTGTTGCGGCGGTGGTGGAGTCGCATCGATTTGAGGAGGGCGAAAGCGGCAGTGCCAACTTCAGTTGCCGCCATCTTGTGCCGCGTCGGATGCGTCAGGTAGGGGAATGCGGATAGCCTTGCGCCAGATATCCTCGTTGCAGCGACGGGCCCAGATTGGTTTTCCTGGGCGGTAGTACTCAATCAATGGTAGAAGTAAGTCTCCAGATGGCGAATACAACCAGTGACCAGCCTAAGCGCGGGCAGTTCTTCCTGTTTGGGCCCGAAATGGGGAGCGGTGCTCGTTTTCGAGGTGTGATACTCGAAAACATACAACATCTGTTGTCCCCCCCGCGACGCATTCTTCGGCCGGAGTCAGGTGGATTTCCTCGTATATTGGAAACGCCTCGCCTAAGATTTGATGAATCCAAAGGCCCCCCACCGCGAGACCTTGAAGGAGGGTTTAGTGGCTATTGGCTGGTATCCGACCGCCTCCGCCAAGTGATGCTCGCGGTGGATCGCGATGCTTTTGAATTCGTCGAGTGTGAAACCAATTTCGTGGATGGCTCGAAAGGTCCAACTCACTTCCTATGTGATGTGGTTCGAGAGTTGGATGCTCTCGATGAAGACGCGTCTCAACTGGAGATCAATGTTAGTGAAGACTACGTGTGCGGAAAATTCTATTTCTTGGGAGGCGGTGCGAGGCTGGCCTTCAAGCGAGATGTGATTTGCGGCGCGCACGTCTTCTTGACGCCATTCAACCCCTCTGCGTTCTGCGATAGATCGTTTAGGGATGCGGTCCGTGAGGCAGGCGTGCCGATTGATCCCGGTAAGAGCGGCATGTCGTTCGTTGACGTCGCGAACATCTGAGAGGGGCAATTGCGCCACTGGAGGCAAACGCGGAGCTTGCGTTAGTCTGCATGGATCCACCGGGTTATCAGCGCAATGGGATCAACAAATGGAATCGTCAAAGGTGAATGCGCCGACGCGCGGGGAGTTCTATCTTCTCATGCCAGATACCACCCGGGGTGGGCGAGGGCACGGCGTAGAGATCGAAAACGAAGAGGCCCTGCTGACGCCTCCAAGACTGATAATCCGGCCGCGCGGCGGCGGCTTCCCGGTCCTCAAAGAAACGCCTCGCCTCCGCCACCATCCAGAGGTGGGTGAACCGCCAGAGGACCTGGAGGGTGGTCTGAGCGGCTACTGGCTTGTATCAGGGCGCCTGAAAGACGTGCTCTCCAAGGTGGACCCGGCCGGCTTTGAGTTTGTGGCGTGCGATTACCGTCAGGCCGACGGATCAGAAGGGCCACGCTACTACTTGTGTGAAGTAGCACGTCAGTTGGATGCGCTTGACGAACGCACCTCAAGGCTGACTATCGAAGTCAGCGATGAGTTCGTCGCCGGAAAGTTCTACGACCTGACGGGCGGCACCAGTCTGGCCTTTCGGAAGGACGTCGTTGGTGACGCCCATGTGTTTCGCACGCCATACTCCGGAAGTTTGATCTTCTGTGACCGATTGCTGCGGGATGCCGTTTGGGACGCAGGCATTGGTGGTCCAAAAAAGTCCTCGGGCCTTTGGTTTACGGACGCCGCTGACATCTGATCCGGTACACGAGCTCAAGACAGAGAGGGCGAGATGCTCGGCGATGGACGGACTTTCCCAAGGCGACCGCGTCAGTGAGCAGCGGACGTTCCAGAATGATGGGCCACTGAGGCCTCTCGACAGCGCCGGGGCCAGTCCAGGATGATGCGCTTTGGAGCCGAACCCATATGCCGGCGACCAAGGTACTTTGGCAGACGATTCGGAAGTGCGTAGACCGGCAATCGGAGCCGGATGTTCTCCGGCCGGGCCGGGTGCCCATTGCAGCGCGGCGAGCCACGTGCGAGTCGATTGCGTAGCAGGTGGGCGGTGGAGTGCTGGAGGATGCGCTCGGCTTTGTGCGGCGGCGTCGCGATCTGAGGCTGGAGGCGATGACGCGGCGGCGGTGAAACAAGACGAAAGGGCGGGATGATCAATGGCCAGTCACCGTGTTCACATAGAGTGGTCACGCACCAGACGATGAGGGAAATCCACCATGCCTCAACACGTCCCACCGGTCCCACTCAAGCTCCGTCAAATGTTCAAGGATTATCCGGAGCATATTGATCGTTTGCAGGACGTCCTCACTGCCGCGGCAAAGGAGCTGAGTTCGGCTACGCCCCGGTTGGAGCTTGCTGTTTGGGCATTGGAAGGGCGCTTGGAAACCTTTAAAAGCGAGGCAAGGGCGCAACTTGAAGCTGCGAAGGCAAGCGGGAATCAAGATGCAGTGCACAAAGCAGACTTAAAAGAACGATTGATGTCGCAAGCGGCATGGAAGCATGTCTGGATTGGCGACAAGGCGCTCTGGGACTACATCGACAGCGTATAGGTGAGGGAGCGGGGCGACCTTCCGCGCGACGATTTTTCCAGCCACGGCGTGGAACCTCCGCCTGTCAACGATAGCGCCGCAGGCCGCGAGCAGCCTGCATGGAGGGCCCGAAAGCTTGCCGAACCGGAAGAGCCGCGCTCGACCGAAGAAGTGCCGGCGCAGGTTTTTGCTGGAGCTACGCCTTCGAAAAGTGCGCAGTTCGAGCCTCCTGGCTCCACATCCGCCGAGAATGGCGCGGCGTACGTACCTATCCATCAGTCGACTTGGGCAGCCCCGGCACCACGGCTTGCCGAGCGTGATCACACCAGCCTCGACGTTGACGCCAATCCGCCCGATCGGAAGGAGCCTGAGCGCCATCCGGCGTGGCCAAGCAAACCAGACCACCCGGACTATCCACTCTTCCAGCAGATACGCGGTGGCGTAGCGGCCGTGGATGCCGAATATGGGCGGTCCTTCGATGCGACCAGCGAACGGATGTCGGCAAGCCTGTTCGTACTCGCAAAGGGCAACGGGCTGACGCGGGCAGACCATGTGGTGATGAGCAGCGCAACGGCCACGTCCCCCGAGGCAGAGTTCGTCTTCCTGGTAGAGGGCGACATCGGCGACCCCGCAGGCCGGCGTGCGTCGATGCGTACCCGGCAGGCGGTGGAGATGCCGGTGGAAGAGGCCATGCAGCAGTTGGAGGCGCAGAATCAGGAACAGCAGCAGTTGCAGGCACAGCAGATGGAGCAGCAGGCCCAGGGGCAGCAGGCGCAGTTGGAGGCCAACGCACGCGTCATGACCCTGGATGGCGACGGCGGGGGCGGCGGAGAATAGCGGCCCAGCTGCTACCATGTCCCCGCCAGCCAGCCTTCCCACACCGTCCCCTGCGTGTGGATGGCCGCTCCCCAGCGGCCACGCGAGCCAAGGATCTCTCTCCTCTGCCTCTCACAAGGACGCTCGCATGCACCCACGTTCCCTCCTCCGTTCGGCCACGCTGGCCCTCGCCGTCAGCCTCACCCTCGGCGCCCCGTCGGCCTTCGCCCTCGGCAAGACCACCCCGTCCGCCGCCACTGAAGCCGCCGTCCAGCGCAAGCCGGTGGCCCAGGGCCTGTATGAGCTGGCCTTCAGCCCGAAGCAGAACGCCGTGTTTGTCGCGTCCTCCGGTGGCTTCGGCGATGCTGCCGGCCCGGCCCAGGTGCTGCGCCTGAACCCGGACACCTTGTCGGTAGAAGCCAACATTCCGCTGGAGCGCAAAGGCTTCGGCGTAGTGCTCGATGACGCGGGCGATCGCCTGTACGTCGGCAACACCGTCGATACCTCGGTGACCGTGGTCGACACGGCTGCCAACAAGGCCATCGGCACCGTGCAGCTGATGGAGAAGGTGGTCGGCAAGGATGGCAAGGCCGCCTACACGCACGACCTGCGCGAGCTGGTGGTGGATGCACCCAATCACCGCCTGTACGTGACCGGCCACTCCGGTGACGGCAGCGTGCTGTTCGTGGTGGATACGCAGACGCTGAAGGTGATCAACACCATTCCCGGCCTGGGCAGTGCCAAGGCGCCGGGCCTGGCGCTGGATGCCAAGGGCAAGCGCGTGTACACGTCCAACCTGCTGGCCGAAGTGGTCACCGTGGGCACCGACAGCGGCAAGGTGGAGCAGCGCTTCAAGGTGGGCGCCGAGCAGCCGATGAACATCGCGCTGGACCCGGCCGGCAAGCGCCTGTTCGTGACGGACCAGGGCTCGGAGATGATCCGCAAGTACCAGGCCAGCAGCTCGGGCTTCACTTCCTCGCACCCGGGCCAGCGCGTGCTGGTGCTGGACCGCACCAGCGGCAAGGAACTGGCCAGCATCGCCACCGACGCCGGCCCGCTGGGCATCCTGCTGGATGCGCCGCGCAAGCGCCTGTACGTGACCAACCGCGACGGCGGCAGCGTGACGGCGTACAACAGCGATACCTACACGCAGGTGGCCAGCTACGCGGTGCCCACCCATCCGAACAGCCTGGCATTGGATGCCCGCAGGAATGTGCTGTACGTGACGGTGAAGAACGGCGACAAGGATGCCAAGGGCAGCGAAGAGTCCGTGGCACGCATCGCACTGGACTGATGCCGCAACGCGTTGCCCGGTGCCGTGAGCGGCTGGGCAACGCGTGTGGTGCCGGCGGCTTGGGTCAGTCGCTCAGCACGGGGCGGTCGGCCTGCACGCGTGTGTAGAGCGCATGGGCATCCAGCAGTTCGGTAGCACCGAAGGTCTCGATCTGCTCGGCCGACAGCGCGGGCAGATCGTCGCTTTCCAGGCCCACTGCGCGATCGAGCAGCGCGCGGCCCTTGAGGGTTTCGGTCACCTGGGCGGCCCATTGCGTCGGCACGCGGTAAGGGGCGGCATTGCCCAGCACCACGTCGAACGTGGGGGCGCCCTCGAACTGGAAGTAATGGTTTTCCGGGAAGAACACCGCGGCACGCGTGGTGCCTTTCACGATGGCTGCATAGTCGTTGTAGAACCCGGCCAGGGTGCGGGCCACGGTGAGGTCGCCCTGCACGCCCAGCATGCCGCCGGTCCACACCGAGCCGGCCTGCAGGTTGCCAAGCACGTACAGGCCGGTGGCGGGCTCGTCGCAGTCCACGCAGGCGCCGTCGATGACGAGGTTGCCGGTGACCACCAGGAAGGCGAGGGGCGCGCCGAGGGTCAGTGACGGCAGGTGCAGGTCGCCGTCTACCACGACGGCATCGTAGTCGTTGCCCAGCAGATCCTCGTCCAGCAGCGCGCTGGCGTAGTTGAAGCCTGCGGTGAGGGCCGCCAGTTCCTCCAGCGTGATTTCACCGCGCTGGTAGGAGCGCCCTTGAAGCGTGGTCTGCATGGTTTCGGTCCTTGAAAGGCAGGGGCCGCAACGATAGCAGGTGTTTGCTGGCACGCTGCGGAGCCCGCGATGAATCTCGGTCATACTTCCCGCCACGCCGTCGCATGAGATCAAGGATGTCCACTGCCCCCGCGCGCCAGCCGCAACCGCTGTCGCCTGAGCTTCGCACCCGGCTGCAAGCCGACCTCGCCTTCCAGCAGCAAACCGGCACGGCCTGGGTGGTGCTGGCCGCCTGTATCGGGCTGCTCGCCACCGTGTATTGCGCATGGCTGGGGCTGTACCAGGCAAAGGCAGCGCCCACCGTGATACCGATGTGCATCGCGGCCCTGCTGGGCATGGCGGGCATCGTCGCGGCGGTCATCGCGCGCCGGCGGCGCACCGAGGCTCTGCGCGCGGTGTTGGCCGACGGGCAGGTAACCGTGGTGGAGGGGCGGCTGGAT
>RCUK01000129.1_pt1 | contig 92783 bp, 86 predicted proteins | sample 2166381 | NCBI WGS metagenome assembly RCUK01 (sample SAMN09932809, study PRJNA488358) | compost metagenome | isolation source: compost soil in an enriched community | place: Germany: Experimental Botanical Garden | reverse complement strand
GCATGCTGGAACCCGGCATCGAAGTGCGCACGCTGGTCCGCCCCGCCGTGTTCATCCCGGAATCCAAGCGCCTGAACGTGCTGCTGCATGAGTTCCGCGCCAGCCGCAACCACCAGGCCATCGTCATCGACGAGCATGGCGGGATTTCCGGCCTGGTCACGATGGAAGACGTGCTGGAACAGATCGTCGGCGACATCGAAGACGAATTCGACGAAACCGAGGAAGACTCCATCTTCCCCGAAGGCGAAAACCAGTGGCGCGTCCTGGCGGCCACCGATATCTCGCACTTCAACGAGGTGTTCGGCTGCCATCTGCCGGACGACGAATACGACAGCGTCGGCGGATGGCTGGGCGGCCAGCTCGGCCGCATCCCGCGCCGCGGCGACCATGCCGAATTCGAAGGCTTGCGCCTGGAAGTGGCGCGCGGCGATGCCCGCCGCGCCATCTGGCTGCGCGTCAAGCGCAACGCGGCCACCCAATCCGCTCCGTCCGCCGACGCATGAGCCTCACGCCCCGAGGCCGACTCCTGCGCGGCGCCGCCGGCCTGGTGCTGGCGGGCGCCGTCCATGCCCTGACCTTTGCCCCCGGCCCCTTGCCGGGTTGGGCGCTGGCGGCCGTGCAGATCCTTGCGCTGGCCGTTCTTGCCCGCGTCACCCTGTATGCGCCCAGCGCCCGGCAGGCATGGATCCGCGGCTGGCTGTTCGGTTTCGCCAGCTATGCGCTGGGCCTGTACTGGATCTTCATCAGCCTGCACCGCTACGGCGACCTGGCCGCGCCGCTGGCCGTGGCCGCCGTGCTGGCGCTATCGGCCTTTCTTGCCCTGTTTCCCGCCACCGCCAATGCGCTGGCGCGGCGCTATGCGCCCCTGGACGCCGACTCCCCGCCCTCTCGCATCCTGTCCGCCACGCTGGCCTGGGCCGCGATGTGGGCCGCGTTCGAATGGCTGCGCGCCGTGCTGCTCACGGGCTTCCCCTGGCTCAACATCGGCTACGCGCAGGTGGACAGCCCCATTGCCGGCTGGGCGCCGCTGCTGGGCGTGCATGGCATGGCGTTCCTGGCCGCGTTCGTGGCGGCCGCCATGGCCAGCCTATGGCAGCCCTCCAGAAAGACCGGTCCCGGTTCGCGCCATGCGCTGGCCGCCGGCGTCGCGGTGGCGCTTGCGGCCGCGGGCTGGCCGCTGTCCCGCATCGATTGGTCCGAGCCTGTCGGCGATCCGCTGAACGTGCGCCTGATCCAGGGCAACATCGGCCAATCCCAAAAGTTCGACCCCACGCTGCTCCAGCAAAGCCTGACGCGGCACCTGGACTTGACGGCCATGCCGCCAGCGCCCGGCGTGCCCGCGCCGCAACTGGTGATCCTGCCCGAGACGGTGCTGCCCATCTTCCAGGACCAGCTCGATCCGCGCATCTGGGAAACCTGGCGCAACCTGGCCGGGCAACGCAATACGGTCATCGCAATGGGCGTGCCGCTACATGACCGCCAGAACGGCCGCGACCGCTACACCAACAGCGTGATCGGGTTCGACGGCGGAACACCGGTCGAACAGCTCGTGGCCGGCAACCCCGCCATGCGCTACGACAAACGCCATCTGGTGCCTTGGGGCGAATATGTGCCGCCCGGGTTCCACTGGTTCGTGAACATGCTGAACATCCCGCTGGGGGACTTCGACCGCGGCGCCGAGCGCCAGACGCCCTTCGCCGTGGGCGGCCAGCATATTGCGTTCAACATCTGCTACGAGGATCTGTTCGGCCCGGACCTGCTGCCCGCGCTCCAACCCGGCCCCAACGGCGAACCCGGCGCCAGCATCCTGGTGAACGTCAGCAATCTGGGCTGGTTCGGCGATACCTGGGCCTTGCGCCAGCATTTGCAGATCGGCCGCCTGCGCACCATCGAAACCGCACGTCCCATGCTGACGGCAACCAACACCGGCATCACCGCCGCCATCGATGCCAAGGGCCGCGTGGCCGCTCAGCTGGCGCCTCTGCAGGCGGGCGTGCTGCCAGTGTCGGTGCAGGGCATGACGGGGTTGACCCCCTATGCGCGCTTCGGCGACAAGACCGCCCTGGCCCTGATCGGACTGGCGCTCATTGCGGCGGTGGGCAGCGGCCGCAAGACGCGCCGCCGCTGATTCGGCTGTTTCGCTGATCCCGCTGGACGCGGGATCAGCGGGTGCGATCAAGGTCCGCGATCAGGTTTCACACACGAAAAAAACCACATGCCGGGACCGCGCGCGCATAAATTTTTTTCCGTTCCCGATGGCGTCCGCACAAGCCTTTGATTTTGTTGGATTCCACCTCCACCAGCACAGGATTCCAAGCGCGGCGGCACGCTCGAAAACCACTCAAAAACGCCATCCAACCCTCTTTTTTCGCGTCTTTTTTGCTTTTTGCCGGGAAGCGACTTGCACACCCTATTTAGTTCGTGCATAATCTCGTTTCTTCGCCAACGGCACTAAACAAAACCGGCAACGAACTACGAAAAACGCACCATAAAACGTGAGTTCAAATTCGTAAAACGTTGAACGGGTTGATTAGAGAAACGGGGGTATAGCTCAGCTGGGAGAGCGCTTGCATGGCATGCAAGAGGTCAGCGGTTCGATCCCGCTTACCTCCACCAGTCAACAGCGAAGAACGCAGTATCAGTAATGCAGTCCTGAGTCCCCTTCGTCTAGAGGCCTAGGACATCACCCTTTCACGGTGAGTACAGGGGTTCGAATCCCCTAGGGGACGCCAGCTTCATCTGGCATGTAGCACCAAGCTGCCTTGACACCGCAGTGTAGTAATGAAGTTCAATCAAGCCGCTGCGGAGCGGTAGTTCAGTTGGTTAGAATACCGGCCTGTCACGCCGGGGGTCGCGGGTTCGAGCCCCGTCCGCTCCGCCAAGCACTTTGTGCCCTGCGCCAGTCGCCGTCTTGATCTGCACTTTTCAAGCTGCGCTCTTCATCAGCAGACTTCTGCGCCACACATCGAAAGCTCCGGATTCCGGAGCTTTTTTGCATTTGTGCGCGTGCCGCCGCGCTTGCGGTATTCTTGTTCTCTACCAACCTCCCCTTCCCTCAGACTCGTCCGTTTTGCCTCTGGACACAGGCGCTGCGCGCCTTCATCCTGTGCGTACACGCCATGCGAAAGAAAGAGGCCTACGTGACCCCCAATGACGCCGCCGTACCCCACGCGCAACGCCTGCACCTGCAGCGCATCATCGAGGGCCTGAACGAGGGCATCATCCTGCTCGAGGCAGACGGCTCGATCGCCTGGGCCAACACCAGCGCGCTCAGCCTGCACGGCGCCGAAGAACTCGACGACCTGGGCGATACACCCGCCGGCTATCGCAAGCGCTACACACTGACGTACCGCAATCACCATCGCGTGCCCGCGCGCCAGTATCCGCTGGACCGCCTGGCGGCGGCCGAGACCTTCGAAGAGCTGCTGCTCGATCTTGGCCGCAAGGACGACAAGGAATTCCTGCGCCATGTGCTCGCGCGCGGCCTGGACCTGGACGATGGCGGCGGCCTCCCTTATCGCGTGCTGATCCTGCATGACCAGACCGGACAGATCAACGCCGAAGAGCGCTTCGAGCGCGCCTTTTCCGCCAATCCCGCACCCGCGCTCATCTGCCGCCTGTCCGATCTGCGCTATGTGAAGGTCAACCAGGGTTTCCTGGAAATGACCGGCTACACCCGCGACGCCGTGCTGGGCAAGTCCGCCTACGAGCTGGACGTGCTGGACGGAGGAGAGGACAAGGAGGCGGCCGTCGCCAAGCTCAACGAAGGCGAAACCATCGTGCAGCGTGAAGGCCTGGTGAAGCTGGCCGACGGCGGCGCCAAGTTCGTGATCGTTGCCGGCCAGCCCATCGACATGCATGACGAACCTTGCATGCTGTTCACGTTCATCGACCTGGAAGCTCGCAAGCGCACCGAAATGGCGCTGCGGGAAAGCGAAGAACGCTTCTCCAAGGCCTTCCGCCTGGCGCCCGTGCCCATGGCCGTATGCGATGGCGTCACGCTGAATGTGCTGGACATCAACGAGGCCTTCGCGGCGGTCACCGGCGCCGAGCTTGAAGACGGCGCGGACCAGGAGCTTGCGGAACTGGGCCTGCAGCCCTACGAAGGCATGATCGCCAGCCTCAAACGCGGCGAAAGCGCCCGCAACCGCGAAGCCACCCTGACGGCGCAGGACGGCGGGCAACTCGACTGCCTGGTATCGGCCGAACCCGTCATGATCGGCGGCCAGCGGCGCGTGCTGCTGGTCGCGCAGGACATCACCGAACGAAAGCGCTCGGAAACCGAACTGCTGACGGCCATCGAAGCCGTCATGCAGGACACCTCGTGGTTCAGCCGGGGCATCATAGAAAAGCTGGCGCAGCTACGCGCGCCCGCCCCCGCCACCCGCGATGTCGCGGAACTGGCGCAACTCACCTCACGCGAACGCGAGGTACTGGGCCTGCTGTGCCAGGGCCACGACGACGACGGCATCGCCAAGACGCTCAAGCTGTCGCGTAACACCGTGCGCAACCACGTGGCCACGATCTACAGCAAGATCGGCGTCCACCGCCGCAGCGCCGCCATCGTCTGGGCGCGCGACCGTGGCATCACGGGCCATGAACACGCCCGCGCCCGGGACAAACAGCCCAAGACCTGATCACCCGCCTCATATTTACAATTTGAATCAAAATATCCGCCCCGCCCGCGTCGCCGACGATGACGCCGCGTTAACGATCACGGCCGCCCAAAAGCGGCCATTTTCATTCAAATCGGTTGCAACACCCCTCTAAAGCAGCGCGTTTTGCCCGCATTGCCTAAACCCCGCACAGGTTCTTACGATCCGCCGATCCTGCCCTTTGCCTCCGATGGCCAAGCGGCACGAGTCCCGCAAGATCGAACAGGAGCCTATCCATGCAGACCGCCTACATCCCCGTCCCGACGGCGCCCAAGCGCATGCCCGCCCCCGCCTGGAGCACCGCCGACATCATGGCGCTCTATGCGCTGCCCTTCATGGACCTGGTGCACCGCGCGCAGCAGACCCACCGCGCCCACTTCGATCCGAACGCCATCCAGCTTTCCAGCCTGCTGTCGATCAAGACGGGTGGCTGTCCCGAGGATTGCGCCTATTGCCCGCAGTCCTCGCACTACGACACCGGCCTGGACGCCGACAAGCTGATGCCGCTGGAAGAAGTGGTCGCCGCTGCCCGCGCGGCCCAGGCGGGCGGCGCGCAGCGCTTCTGCATGGGCGCCGCGTGGCGCAGCCCCAAGCCTCACCACCTGGACGCGGTGGCCGAGATGGTGGGCGCGGTGAAGGCGCTGGGCCTGGAAACCTGCGTGACGCTCGGCATGCTGCGCGAAGGCCAGGCCGAGCAGTTGAAGGACGCCGGACTGGACTACTACAACCACAACCTGGACACCTCGCCCGAGTTCTACGGCAAGATCATTTCCACGCGCACCTACCAGGACCGCCTGGACACGCTGGAGCGGGTCCGGGACGCCGGCATCAACGTGTGCTGCGGCGGCATCGTGGGCATGGGCGAATCGCGGCGCGAGCGCGCCGGGCTGATCGCGCAACTGGCCAGCATGGAGCCCTATCCCGAGTCCGTGCCGATCAACAACCTGGTGCAGGTGGAAGGCACGCCGCTGTCGGGCGTGGAGGCGCTGGACCCGTTCGAATTCGTCCGCACCATCGCTGTCGCGCGCATCACCATGCCGCGCGCGGCGGTGCGCCTGTCGGCCGGCCGCGAGGCCATGGACGACGCGCTGCAAGCGCTGTGCTTCATGGCCGGCGCCAATTCCATGTTCTACGGCGATGCGCTGCTGACAACGGCGAATCCGCAGATGGAAGCCGACCAGCGCCTGCTGGAACGCCTGGGCATGCGGATCGACGCGGCCCCGCACGTCCATCACGAGACCGCCCCGTGCCGTTGACGCCCGGCCTGCTGTACCTGTCCGCCAGCGTCCTTTGCAGCGTCACCGTGGCCGTGCTGCTGAAGCTGGCGCGGCGCTACCAGGTGGATGTGCGGCAGGCGATCGCCATGAACTACGCCGTGGCCGCCCTGCTGTGCTGGGCGGTGCTGCGGCCCGATCCGGCGCGCCTGCTGGCGCCGCAGACGCCTTGGCTGGTGCTGGCGGCGCTGGGCGTGCTGCTGCCCAGCGTTTTCCTGGCGATGGCGGCGGCGCTGCGGCACGCCGGCATCGTGCGCAGCGACGCCGCGCAGCGCCTGTCTCTTTTCATTCCGCTGCTGGCCGCGTTCGTCCTGTTCGGCGAACCGGTAGGCGGCCGCAAGCTGGCGGCGATCGTGCTGGCGTTCAGCGCGCTGTTCTGCCTGCTTCGGCAGCCGCCGCGCGCGCAAGCGTCTGGCGCCGGTAGACCCGAGGACAGCCGGGCGATGTGGGTGTGGCCGCTGGCCGTATGGGCCGGCTACGGCGTGATCGACATTTTGTTCAAGCAGGTGGCGCGCACCGGCACGGCTTTCGCGGGCGGGCTGCTGCTGGCCTTCGTGCTGTCCGGCCTATTGATGCTGGCCTATCTGCTCTGGCGCCGGGTGCGCTGGCAGGCCCGGCATCTGGCGGCCGGCGTGGTGCTGGGGCTGGCCAACTTCGGCAACATCCTGACCTATGTCCGGGCGCACCAGTCCTTGCCCGAGCACCCCGCGCTGGTGTTCGCGTCGATGAACATGGGCGTCATCACGCTGGGCACGCTGGTAGGCGCGCTGGCCTTTCGCGAGCCCCTCACGCGCCTGAACATTGCGGGCATCGCGCTGGCCCTGTCGTCCATCGTGCTGATGGCGCCCTGGTAGGCGCGCGTCGTCAGGTGCCGGTGCGGGCCTGGCGCTCGGGTTCCTCGGATTCGCCGGAGCCGGGCTGCGCCCCGTCGGGCACCGCGGCCTCGGCGCGGGCGGGGTCCGGCTCGGCCGCGGGTTCAGGCGGCGCCGGCGCCGTGGACGCGTCCGGCTGCACCATTTCCATGGCGATGTCGTTCTCGGGATCCACCCGGGGATCCAGCACCGCCGACGCGGGCGAACTCTGCAGGGTGTCGGGCATGGGCACGAAATGTGTCGGCGCTTCGTCCACCTGGTGCGCGCCGGTAACGCGCGTGGGTCGGACGTGCCAGACGAGGATCACGGCGCAGGCCGAGATGAAGACGTAGTACATGCTGGGGCCGGCCAGGGACATCATCAGCCCCGCGACCATGGGGCCGATACAGGCGCCCACGCCGTAGGTCATGAGCAGCACGGCCGACAGGCTGACGCGCCGCTCGGATTCAACGTGATCGTTGGCGAATGCCGCGCCCAGCGGATAGAGCGTGAACTGCAATATGCCGAAGACGCAGGACATGGCGACCAGCGCCCAATAGGGCAGCGTGATCCAGCCCCACATGACCGTCGGCAGCACCACCAGCAGCAAGGCGTTGAACCGGATCAGGCCGGCGCGGTTGATGCGGTCGGACAGCCATCCCATGGGCCATTGGGACAACAGGCCGGCCGTGACCGCCGCGGCCACGAAGATGGCGGCCTGCGAGGTCGACAGGCCATGCTTGGCGCCATAGACGGCCGCCAGGCCATAGAAGGCGCCGGACAGATTTCCCGCCACGAACAGCACCGTCATGGACAGGGGCACGCGGCGCATGAAGAAGCGGATGTCGAGCGGCGCCGGCAGCGGCGTGGGCGGGTGCGAACGGGCGGTGACGGCAAGCGGCACAAGGCACAGCACGAGGCACATGGCCACCAGGGTGAGGGGCCGCAGGTCCAGCGTGGCGTAGGCGGTCAGCGCGAGCTGCCCCAGCACCGTGCCCAGGCCGGACACGACCATGTAGACGGAGAACACCCGGCCGCGCTGGTGGTTTTCGGTCTGCTCGTTCAGCCAGCTTTCGATGACCATGAATTCCGTCACCATGACGATGCCGGAGATGATGCGGAACACCAGCCACATCGGCATGGAATCGACCAGCGTCTGCGCCAGGATCATGCTGGTGGCGATGGCTGCGCAGGCGACGAATGCGCGGATATGGCCGACGCGGATGATGAGCTTGTGCCCAAGCCGCGCGCCGCACACCAGGCCGAGGTAGTAGCCGGCGATCAGGGCGCCGATCCACACTTCGCTGACCGACTGCGCGGTCAGCCTCAGGCCCATGTAGGTGTTGAACAGACCTGTGCCGATGAGCATCAGCAAGGTCGCGAAATAGAGCGACGAAAAGGATGAGATCGTGGAGAGCATGGCGTGGGCAACCGCGGCTTGCGGTAGCGCGGCGGGCCGCCGGGGCGGCCCGCGCGTTGAGCGGTAAAACAGTAACTGCGGGGATCAGGCCTGCGAGAGCATCGTGGCGGCGTCGCTGACTTCGAACTTGCCGGCGGCTTCCACGTTCAGGTGCTTGACCACGCCGTCGACGATGAGCGCCGAGTAGCGTTGCGAGCGAACGCCCATGCCGCGGGCGATCAGGTCCAGCTCCAGGCCGAGTTCCTTGGTCCACAGCGCGGAGCCGTCGGCCAGCATGCGGACTTTGCCGTCGGTCTTCTGTTCACGGCCCCAGGCGCCCATGACGAAGGCGTCGTTGACGGACACGCACCAGATTTCATCGATGCCCTTGGCCTTCAGCGCCGCGGCCTGTTCGACGTAGCCCGGCAGGTGCTTGGCGGAGCAGGTGGGGGTGAAGGCGCCCGGGACGGCGAACAGCGCGATGGTCTTGCCGCGTGTCAGGTCGGCGACCTGGAACGCGTTGGGGCCGAGCGAGCAACCGGCGGTTTCGGTTTCGATGAATTCGGTCAGGGTGCCATCGGGCACGCGGTCGCCGACTTTGATCGTCATGGGTAGATCTCCAGGGATAGGGGGCAATGCACTGAGGCGGGAGCGCCTCACAGGCACCATCATAGTTCGTGCGGGGCCGGCTTGCTGCCTTCGGCGGATTGGGAAAAAAAGATGAACAGTCTGAAACGACTACACACTGTCGCTACACGGGGCGGAAACGGGTGCTTGCCATAATTCCGTGGTAACCATCGCCCGCCGCGGCTGCCCCCGGCAGCGGGCCGCGGGCTTCACAGGGAGGCTTTTCGATGCGCAAGATCATCTTGACCGGGCTGGCCTGGGCGCTGGCCGCCACCGCCCCGGCCTGGGCGGCTCCGGATGCCGCGGAACAGGCCCAATTCGATTCCTTCGTCGTGGCCTCGGGCGCATCCAATGGCGCCGCGCGCGCCTGCGGCGCTTCCGAACCCGATCTGGCCCAGCACCAGGCCAACGCACGCAAGAATCTGCTGCAGTACGCCCAGGAGTACGAATTTTCAGCGAAGGGGTACGACGGGCTGTACCAGCAGGGGCTGGCGGAGGGGAAGACGATGATGGACGAGATGAAGCGGTCGGGGGTGGATGGGTGCCGGGGGGTGCTGGGGAGTTTTCAGAACGAGCGGGTGATGGGGTATGAGGAGATGAAGGGGGCGTTGGCGGAGGTTAGTGATGGACTGCCGGGGGAGAGGGCGCGGTAGCGTGTCGGCGTGCTGAATTTGGGGAGCTGAATTTGGGTTCTTGAGACGCCTGGCGCGCCGGCCCCCGGCCGGCCGCCCGGGCGGCCTTTGGGGGCTTACGCGATGGGATTGGGTCGGGATGGGGACCCTTCGGGCTTGCGTGACGGAATCGCGGCGTGACGGCGGTCTTCGGGGTTCCTGGAATAAGACGGGCCCGGGGGCCCGCCGGTGTTCCTTTCCCCTGCCGGGTTTATTTCAGGGAGAAGTCCACGCGTGAGGGCTGTCCCTCGTCCTTGATGCCGTCGGCGTCCAGTTGCGGCGCGATGATGAACACACGGTCCGCGAGTCCTTCCTGGGCTTGCAACTTCTCATAGACCGCCTGCGCGCGGGCATCCGCCAATTGGCGCAACTGGTCCTCGCCGACCGGGGCCACGCCGCGCAGCATTTCTTCCATTTGCGCGGCGGGGATGGATTTGGCCATCCCGATGAGATTGCGCGGTTTGTTCTTGATGTCGGTGTCGTCATAGACCTCTTCGAGGTATTTGGCGCGTTCCGCGCCGGTGACCTCGATTCCGGCCGGATTGGGCTTCTTTCCGCGCGGCGTGGCGGCGGCGGCCTTGGCGGCGCGGATCTTGCCGTCCACCCAGGCCTGGCGCAGGCCTTCGATGTCGGTCTTGGGGTCGGCGCGGCCGCTGATGTCCATCTTCAGCGCGGGGCGGTCGGCCAGGGCCTTGATCAAGGTATCGATGCGCTGCGTCGTGTCTTCGGTCAGCACGGCGCTGCCGGGCGCGAACTCCACATAGGACAGTTCTTCGCCGCCCCCGAAGGCCGAAGCCAGCAGGCTGAAGGGCGAGGTGACGGCCTTGACCACCAGGTTCATCAGGACGCGCACGACGATGCCGCCGACGGAAAATTCGGGATCGTCGAGCGAGCCGGAGATCGGCAGGTTGATATCGATGTTGCCGCGCGAGTCTTTGAGCAAGGCGACTGCCAGCAGCACGGGCAGCTTGGTGGCGTCGGGGCTGTTGGTCTTGTCGCCGAAGGTGAGCTGGTTGAGCACGACGTGGTTGGAGGCCTGCAAGGCGCGGTCCTTGATTTTGTATTGCAGGTCCACCGACAGCTTGCCGCGCTTGATGGGATAGCCCACGTATTTGGCGGAATAGGTGTTGAAGCGCGGCAGGTCCACGCCTTTGGCTGAGGCTTTAAGGTCCAGCGTCAGGAATTTGGCGAAGGGCTGCACGATGCCGCTGATGGACAGGGGCGCGGTGGTGTAGACGCGGCCGGTGACCTTGACGTTGGCGGGCTGGGGGTTGGTGGACGAAACCGCGGTGATGCCGCCCTCGATGCTGGAGAGTTCGGCTACGTAGTTGGGCTTGACGAAGCGGTCGGTGAAGGTCATGCGGCCACGGTGGAGGGTCACGCTGTTGACCGAGATGTCCGGCATTGCCCCGCTGCCCTGGCTGGCCGGGGCGGCCGGAGCGGGCGGCGGCGCGCCACGCCCGGGCGTCTGCGTATCCTGGGTGATGGAGCCGCCGGCCTGTCCGGGCGCCGCCACCAGGTCCATGACGTTCAACCGGCCCTGGGCGTTGAGCAATATGCGGCCGTAGAAGTCTTCCAGGGCGATGTCGCCCAGCCTGGCGCCGATCTTGTCGCCCGCCACCGAGATGTCCATGCCGGAAAAACCGAGCCGCTTCCAGTTCAGGAAGTCGTCCTTGTTGACCCGGTCCTGCAGGTCGAGATCGGTAATTTCAACGCCGCCCTTCCAGCCCGCCTTCATGGGCGCGTTGCCAGCGGCCGCGGTGAACTCGGCGTTGCCCTTCGCGCCCAGCGTGATGGCGCGCACGGTGGCGTTCAGGCGGGAGGCGGCATAGGGCGCGAACGGCGCGACGTTCAGTCCGGACAGGTCCACGGCGGTCTTGACGGTGAGCGGCTGCGGGGTGAATGCGCCCTGCAGGTTGAGCTTGCCGTTGCCCTGGATGCCGGCGGCGGCCAGCGTGAAGTTGCTTTGGCCGGGGCCCATGGCCAGGCGGTCGGCGGTGAGGTGCAGGGTCTGCAAGACGATGTCGAGCGCGGGCTTGAGGGATTCATCGCGCGCCTTGAACTGCGTCAGGTCGGCCTGCACGGCGGTGGCGGACGCATCGACCGCGCCGCCTTTTTCCCGCACATGGACCTGCGCGCTTGCGCTCAGCCGTCCGTCCAGCAGGCTGATCGGCGCGGCGCTGCGCACGGCCGGCGCCAGCGGCGCCAGGGCCACGTTGCCCAGCCGCACACCCAGTTCGAGCGATAGCGGTTTGATCACCAGCGGCCCCTTGGCGCGCAGCCAGCCACCGTCGGTGCTGTTGTCCATGGTCAGCCACAGGTTGATGGGCTGGTCGGGCGTCTGCGGCAGCGCCACGCCCTCGACCGTGGCGGCCAGGCCGGTCATCGCGTAGTCCAGCTTGCTGATGGCGTCCGTGACGTAGACCTCGCCTTCGTGCAGGTTGAAGGCGTCCAGCGTGACCTTCCATTCGCCGGGCGCGGCGGGGGCTGCCGCAGGCACGGCCGCCGGAGATGCCGTCGCCGCGGGCGAGCCGGCCGAAGATGCCGCCGCCGCGGGCGTGGCTGCCGGAGATGCCGCCGCTGCGGCCGCTGCGGGAGCGGCGGGCTGGATGCCGCTGGCCTTCCTCATTTTGTCGGCCAGGGGCGTGGCGGTGGGCGCTACGCCGCCCAGCGCCTTCAGGCCGGCAACCACGTCCTGCCAGTTCAGGTGTTCGTTGGCGTGGCGCCGCACATGGATCTGCGGGGCCCACAGGCCCACTTCCCCGATATAGACCTGACGGGCGATGGGCTCCAATTCCAGGCGGCTGACGGTCAGCGCGCTCCAGGCGGCCAGGCTCTGGCCTGAGGCGTCGCGCAGATCCAGCCGCCGCAGGCCCATATCGCCCACGACGCGGATCTTGGGCGGCGCGTCCTTGGGCTGCTCGAACACGATCTGCAGGTTGGAATCCAGCAGCGCGCTTTCGACCTTGAACGGCAGGGGCATGGGCCAGACGTCTGCCCATTTTTCAAGCTGCAGCCCATCGAACGCCACGCGCAGCGTGGACGACGGCACCACGTCGAACGGACGCGCCACGCCGGTCAGGTCGAAGGGGCTGCCGTTGATGCGCAGATGCAGGCGGGGCTGGACGTCGATATCGGTGGCGTACCCGAACGTGGAGATGAACGGCACGCCCACGCCCAGCTCATCGACCACCTGTTTGCGGCCGGTGACCTTGTCATCCAGCGTAATGGTGCCGCCGTCGATCACCATGTTGTTGAGCGAGAAGCGCGGCAGCCCTTCGTCCGGCTTGGGCGGTTCTTCGGGTTTGGCGGCCGTCAATTCGGCCACGCGTTGCTCAATATCAGAGAAATTGAAGCGCGTGACGTCTTCGCGGACGATGGCGATGTTAGGCTGGCGCAGGGTCAGTCGATCGACCACGGGCGCGAACCAGAACAGCGAGGTCCATGCCGCGCTGGCATCCAGTTCCGCCAGCGTCATCAGCGGCGTCGGAGAGCCAGGCTGGGCCACGGCCAGGTCGCGCGCGCGGACGGTCAGCGTGAAGGGATTGAACGTGATCTTGCCGACGGAGACGTCGCGGCCGATCATTTTGGAGACGTCCTGGGTCAGGACGTCATGCAGGACTTTCGGGACCTGCCAGGCGGCGACGCCGCACAGTATCAGCAAGAACGCGAGGATGCCCAGAAGAATCTTGCCGGCGCGCCGGGTGAACCGAAGCTTGGGCATGCGCACGGGCATCGCGGGTCTCCTGATAACTGATGAAGGCCATTTTTCCGTCCTTCCACTGACTACAGGCGCGATTATCGCGCCCCCTTTCACTGCTCGTCTATCATAGGCGTAACAGGGGCCGCGCCCGGCCAGCCGGGGCCGCTCTTTTCAAACATTAACAATTCCTGATCCCGATTCCCATGTCCACGTCCACCCCCACCTTGAGTCACCTGGATGAAGCCGGCCAGGTCCGCATGGTCGACGTCATCGCCAAGACCGATACCGAACGCGTGGCGATCGCGACCGCCAGCGTACGCATGAACGCCGTGGCCTACGGCCTCCTGACCCAACCGGGCCAGGGCAAGGGAGAAGTGCTCAACACGGCCCGCGTGGCCGCCATCCTGGCCGCCAAGCGCTGCGCCGACATGATCCCGCTGTGCCACAGTCTGCCGCTGGCATTCGTGGGCGTCGAGTTCTCGCTGGACGACGCCGAACATCGCATCGACGTCCTGGCCACCTGCCGCACCAGCTACAAGACGGGCGTGGAAATGGAGGCCATGATGGCTTGCAGCGTCGCCGCGTTGACCATCTACGATATGTGCAAGGCTGCCGACAAGGGCATCGTGATCGAACAAGTTCGCCTTAAGTACAAGGCGGGAGGCAAAAGCGGTGAATGGCGCAACGATTAATCTTCTGTACTTCGCGCGCGTGGCCGAACTGGTCGGCAAGCGCGCCGAAGCCTGGCCCGTCGATGGCGAGTCCACCGGCGCGCAACTGCTGGCCGCGCTGGGCGAACGCTATCCCCAGCTCGAGCCCGCCGCGCGCCTGAAGCTGGCCATCAACCAGACCCACTCCAAGCCGTCGGCCCCGATCCGCGCGGGCGACGAGGTCGCGGTGTTCGAACCCGTCACCGGAGGTTGAACGCCATGATCAGCGTCCAGGAAGCCGACTTCGACGGCGCCGCGCTCACGGCCGCGCTGCGCGCAAGCGCGGGCGCCGGGGTAGGCGGCATCGTCACGTTCGTGGGCTATGTGCGCGACTATGCGCCCGACACGCCCACCGACACGCTTTATCTTGAACACTACCCGGGCATGTGCGAACGCGAACTTGAAGACATCGCGGCCACGGCCCGCGCGCGCTGGAACCTGGACGGCACGGTCATCGTGCACCGGGTGGGCGCGCTTTCGCGCAATGCGCAGATCGTCTTCGTGGCGGCGGCCAGCGCCCATCGCGGCGACGCCTTCCGCGGCTGCGAATACATCATCGACGCGCTGAAGACCCGCGCGCCCTTCTGGAAGCGCGAGACCCTGTCGGGCGGCAGCAGCTTCTGGGTGGAACAGCGCCAATCCGACCAGGACCGCACCGAGTCCTGGGATGAAGACACCGCCAACAAAAAGGAGAACCCATGAGCGAAGCAATCCAGGTCTCGCTGGCCTGCGCCGTACTGACGGTCAGCGACACCCGCAGCGCGGGCGACGACACCTCTGGCAATCTGCTTGCGCACAGCCTCGCACAGGCGGGCCACCAATGCGCGCGGCGCGATATCGTCCGCGACGATATCTATCAGATCCGGCGCATCATCAGCGACTGGATCGCCGACCCCGAAGTGCAGATCATCCTGACGACGGGCGGCACGGGCTTCTCGCATCGCGATCACACGCCGGAAGCCATCCTGCCGCTGCTGGATCGTGAGATCCCGGGCTTTGGCGAACTCTTCCGCCAGATCTCCTACACCGAGATCGGCAGCTCCACCGTCCAGTCGCGCGCCTTCGCCGGCTCGGCCAACCAGACGCTGATCTTCTGCCTGCCGGGTTCCAACAACGCGTGCGAGACGGCGTGGACGCGGATCCTGCGCGAACAGCTCGACAGCACCCACGGCCCGTGCAATTTCGCGGCGCAATTCAAAACCCGCGTAGAAGAAAACTGAGCCATGCTGGATTTCGATCAAGCCCAGACCTTGCTGGCCAACGCCGCCGGCCCCCTGCAGCGCACCGAACAAGCCAGCCTGGCGCAAGCCGCCGGCCGCGTCCTGGCCGAGAGCCTGACCGCCACGGTGGACATCCCCCCTGCCGACAACAGCGCCATGGACGGATACGCCTTGCGGCTGGCCGACTGGAGCGCCGACGCCCGCCTGCCGATTCAGCAGCGCTGCTATGCCGGCGACGTGCCCGAGCCGCTCAAGCCCGGCCATGCCATCCGCCTGTTCACGGGCAGCGTGATCCCCGCCGGCGCGGACGTAGTGGTCATGCAGGAAGACACCGTCGAAGCCGACAACCAGGTCCAGATATCCCGCGAACCCCGGCCCGGCCAGCACATCCGCCGCCGCGGCGAAGACACGATGGCCGGCGCGCCGCTGCTGCCCGCGGGCACGCTGCTGCACGCCGCGCATGTGGCGCTGCTTGCCTCGCAGGGGCTGGCCGCCGTGCCGGTCTACGGCCAGTTGCGCGTGGGCATCCTGACCACCGGCGACGAACTCGTCCTGCCCGGCCAGCCGCGCGCCACCGAACAGATCTACAACTCCAACGGGCCGATGCTGGCCGCGATGGCGCGTGGCATGGGCGCCCTGCCCGTCCATGTGCTGCACGCCCGCGACACCGAGGCCGACCTGCTGGCCGCCTTCAAGACCTTGCTGGCCGACTGCGACCTGGTGCTGAGCGTGGGCGGCGTGTCGGTGGGCGAGCGCGATCTGGTCAAGCCGGCGCTGGCTGCCCTGGGCGGTGAACTGTCGCTGTGGAAGGTGCGCATGAAGCCGGGCAAGCCGGTGGCGCTGGCGCAGATCGACGGCAAGCCCGTGGTCAGCCTGCCGGGCAATCCGGTGTCGGCCTATGCCGTGTACGCCATGCTGGTAACGCCGCTGATCCGCCGCATGCAGGGCCGCGCGGATATCTTCCCGCCCGTGAGCCGGCTACCGCTGCGCACCGAACATCCCCGCCAGGACGGCCGCGAGGAGTTCCTGCGGGTCCAGCGCCGCGTGTCCGAAGATGGCACCGGCGAACTGGTGCCCTACGGCCATCAGGGTTCGGGCGTGATCAGTTCATTGCCCTGGTCCACGGGCCTGGCCCGCCTGCCCGCGGACGTGCTGGTGCAGGACAAGGACCGGGTCGCCTACTACGACCTGCATCACTGGCTGGCGTAGCGTTCGGCCAGCGCCAGCTCTTCTGGCGTATTGACGTTCATGAAGGCATGCGGCGGCGCGTCGTCGAAACGGGTTTCGACGGCGCCCGCCCTGGCCTGCCATAACCCCACCTTGCGGTCGCCCCCTTGCAGATACGCCAGCAAGCCGGGCAGAAGCGACGTGCGCAGCGCCATGCAGGCGGAATGCCGCTGTCCGCCCGCCGCCGCGTAGGCCAGCGGCGCCTGCGCCGCCCGCGCCGCGCCGATCAGGCGCGCGGCCATGTCCGCGGGCAGAAACGGCGTATCGCAGGGCGCGACCACCAGCCATTCTTCACCGGGCGCGGCGGCCAGCGCCGCCGCGATGCCCAGCAGCGGCCCCTGCCAGGCGCCCAATTGCGCTTCGCCATCGGGCACGACCTGACCATATTGCGCATAGCGTTCCGCGTGGCGATTGGCGCTGATGATCAGCCGCCCCACTTGCGGCGCCAGGCGGCGCGCGACGTGCGCCACCATGGGCTCGCCGCGAAGCGCGACCAGCCCCTTGTCCTGCCCGTTCATGCGGGAGCCCTGCCCGCCGGCCAGGATCAGGCCGGCCACACCATTGCGCGAGGGTTCAGCCACCGATGTAGCTCATTTCGATCTTGCGCGACGGGTCCGCCATGTTGCGGCCGCGGAGTTCCGAATAGTTGTCGTTGCGCGCCGACCAGATGCCCGCCAGGATGCGCGCCATTTCATGGTCGGTGGCGCCGTCGCGCAAGGGTGCGCGCAGGTCGTGGCCTTCGTGCGCGAACAGGCACATGAAGAGCTTGCCTTCCGGCGACAGGCGCGCCCGCGTACAGCCGCCGCAGAACGCCTGTGTGACGCTGGAGATGACGCCGATCTCGCCGCCGCCATCCGCGTAGCGCCAGCGTTCGGCCACCCGGCCCATCTCGCCAGACTCCACGGGCACCAGGGGGTGGACCGCGCCGATGCGGTCCAGCACTTCCTGGCTGGGCACCACTTCGGCGAGGTTCCAGCCGTTGGTGTTGCCGACGTCCATGTATTCGATGAAGCGCAGGACGTGGCCGCTGTGGCGGAAGCGTTCGGCCATGGGCAGGATCTGGCCGTCGTTCAGCCCGCGCCGCACCACCATGTTGACCTTCACGGGCGCCAGGCCCGCGTCGGCGGCGGCGTCGATGCCGCGCAGCACGTCGTCCGGCGTGAAGCCGCTGTCGCTCATGCCCTGGAACATGGCGGCATCCAGCGCGTCCAGGCTGACCGTGACGCGCGTGAGTCCGGCGCTTTTCAGCGCGGCGGCCTTGCGCGCCAGGACGCTGCCATTGGTGGTCAGCGTCAAATCCAGCGGACGGCCCTGCGGCGTGCGCAAGGCCGCCAGCATTTCGACGAGGTTTTCGATGTGCTTGCGCAGCAGCGGTTCACCGCCCGTCAGGCGGATCTTTTCCACGCCGAGCTGTGTGAAGATGCCGGCCAGCCGGCTGATCTCTTCGAAGGAAAGCAGCGCCGAATGCGGCATGAAGGTGTAGCTGCTGTCGAAGACTTCACGCGGCATGCAATAGGTGCAGCGGAAGTTGCAGCGGTCGGTGACGGAAATGCGCAGATCGCGCAGCGGCCGAGCGCGCTGGTCCAGCGCGGGCTGCCCCTGCGGCGGCAGTTCCCCCGGCGTCAGGGAGGCCGGACGGTCGGTCCGGCGATCGGCAAGGAAAATCACTTTGCTCATGGGGACATCATATCCCGGCGGGTCGCGCCGTGGGCTCACGGAAATGCCTCTTCCAGCGACTGCAGGCGCCCGGTGTCCTGGGCGTCGTAGCCGACCAGTTGCCCCACATAACCTACATAGTCCGGGCTGCGCATGATGGACAGCAGGTCGTGCATGGCCGGGGTTTCCAGCGCGGATTTGCGGATGGCGAAGAAATAGCGTTCCCGGACCAGCGGAATGAAGTCCAGCCCGAAGCGGCAGGCGGCCGTCTCCACGCCCACGCCGGTGTCGGCCATGCCGCTGGCGATGTGCGCGGCGATGGCCATGTGAGTGAACTCGTTGGTTTCGTAGCCCTGGACTTCGCTGATGGACACGCCGGCACGCTGCAGCATCAGGCTCACCAGATAGCGGGTGCTGGAGCCGATCTGGCGGTTGACGAAGCGCACATCGGACCGCGCCAGGTCCGCCATGCCCCGGATCTGCTTGGGATTGCCGGCGGTGACGAACAGGCCGGTGTTGCGCACGGCCAGGTGGATCAGCATGTATTCGTCGGCGTGCAGCCACTGCGCGTAACGTTCCATGATGGGGGCTTCGAAGTCCCCCAGTGGCACCTGGAAACCCGCCAGATCGCACTCGTGGCGCTCCAGCGAGGCCAGCGCCTCGATCGCCGTGCGGTAGCGCAGTTCCAGCCCGGGCTTGCGGTTGCCCATGTGCTGCATCAGCGATTCCACCGCGAAACCGTGGCTGGCGTGCAGGCGCAAGTGCGGGCCGGATTCCGGCAACAGGCGCTCCAGTTCTTCCTGCAGTTCCGAGGCCATGCTGTCCAGGGTAGGCATCAGCCGCGCCTCGATGCGGCGGTTGGCCCACAACAGGCGCTGCGCGAAGGGCGAGAGCTGCGTGCCCTGACGGCGGTTGGTGATGAGAAGCTGCGTGCCGAAGATGGCTTCGAAGCGGCGCAGCACGCCCCAGCCGTGGCGGTACGACAGCCCGCAGGCACGGCAGGCGCCCGTGATATTGCCCGTGGCGTCTATGGCCGCCAGCAGCGCAAGCATGTCCTGCAGCGGCACGGGCGCCAGATCGTCGTCTCCGCCCAATGTCCACTGCGGCCTCAGGCCGATACGGAACTTATATGTCATTTATTTCTTATTGAAGGCGATCAAGTACCCCGTTAGAGTACACAAATAACGGGCTGGGCGGGCGTTTTATATGTTTTTTTGAACATATAAAACACCACGCTTCCCACCCGGCACAACAGCCCCTGAACGGGGTCATGCAACACAGGAGGAGACCACCGTGCATCAGCGCGAGGCAAAGTCCGATCTGGCATCCAGCGGCGGGGCCCGGGGCGGCCAGATGGCCCTGGACGCGGCCCAGGCGTCCCACACCCCGGCCATCGCGGCCACGGCCCGCATTCTGGCCCGGCTGAAAGACCAGCCCGGCCCGCTCCTTCCGGTGCTGCATGCGGTCCAGCATGAACTGGGCTGTATTCCGGCCGAGGCGGTGCAAACCATCGCCGAGGCCCTGAACCTCTCCCGCGCTGAAGTCCACGGCGTCATCACCTTCTACCCGCACTTCCGCAGCGAGCCGGCCGCGCGCCACACGCTGGAAGTCTGCCGCGCCGAAGCCTGCCAGTCCATGGGCGGCGAACGCCTGGCCGCCCACGCGCGCACCGCGCTGGGTTGCGATTTCCACGCCAGCACGAAAGACGGCGATTTCTCGCTGGAGCCGGTGTATTGCCTGGGCCTGTGCGCCCAGTCGCCGGCGGTGATGATCGACGGCCAGCCCCACGCCCGCGTCACCCCAGACAAACTGGACCGCCTGCTGACCCGCACGCTGGAGACCACCCCATGAGCGCCCCCGTCGTCATCTACGTGCCGCGCGACGCCGCGGCGCTGGCCATGGACGCGGACACGGTGGCGCGCGATATCGAACGCATCGCCGACGAGCGCGGCCTGTCCGTGCAAGTGGTGCGCAACGGCTCGCGCGGCCTGCTCTGGCTCGAACCCCTGGTCGAAATCGCCACGCCGCAAGGCCGCATCGCCTACGGCCCGGTGCAGCCCGAAGACGTGCCCGCGCTGTTCGACGCCGGCTGGCTTTCAGGCGGCGCCCACGCGCTGCACCTGGGCCCGACCGAAGACATTCCCTATCTGAAGCGCCAGGAACGCCTGACCTTCGCCCGCGTCGGCGTGATCGATCCGCTGTCCTTGCAGGACTACGCCGCGCACGGCGGCCTGCAGGGCCTGAAGCGCGCGCTTGCCATGCAGCCCGGCCAGATCGTCGACGAAATGGTGGAATCCGGCCTGCGCGGCCGCGGCGGCGCGGCGTTTCCCACCGGCATCAAATGGAAGACGGTGGCGGGCACGCCGGGCGACACCAAATACATCGTCTGCAACGCCGACGAAGGCGACTCCGGCACCTTCGCCGACCGCCTGCTGATGGAAGGCGACCCCTACGTCCTGATCGAAGGCATGACCATCGCGGGCCTGGCGGTGGGCGCGGCCTACGGCTACATCTACGTGCGCTCCGAATACCCGCACGCCATCGCCACCCTGGAAGCCGCCATCGCGCGAGCGCGCAGCGTGGGCTGGCTGGGCAACGATGTCCACGGCAGCGGCCGCCGCTTCGACCTGGAAGTGCGCAAGGGCGCCGGCGCCTACATCTGCGGCGAAGAAACGTCCCTGCTGGAAAGCCTGGAAGGCAAGCGCGGCGTGGTCCGCGCCAAGCCGCCGCTGCCCGCGATATCGGGCCTGTTCGGCAAGCCCACCGTCATCAACAACGTGATCTCGCTGGCCACCGTGCCCATCATCCTGGCCAAGGGCGCGGCGTACTACCGCGACTACGGCGTGGGCCGCTCGCACGGCACACTGCCGTTCCAGCTCGCCGGCAACCTCAAGCACGGCGGGCTGGTGGAAACGGCGTTCGGCCTGAGCCTGCGCGACCTGCTCTACGGCTTTGGCGGCGGCAGCGCCTCCGGGCGTCCGTTGCGCGCGGTGCAGGTGGGCGGCCCGCTGGGCGCCTATCTGCCCGAATCGCAATGGGACGTGCCGCTCGACTACGAGGCCTATATCCAGATCTCGGCCATGATCGGCCACGGCGGACTGGTGGCGTTCGACGACACCGTCGACATGGCCCGCATGGCGCACTACGCGATGGAGTTCTGCGCCATCGAATCCTGTGGCAAATGCACGCCCTGCCGCATCGGATCCACGCGCGGCATGGAAACCATCGCCAAGATCGCCGCGGGCGGCCAGAGCCGCGAGCAGCGAGAACAACAGGTGCATCTGCTGCGCGACCTGTGCGACACGATGCTGGGCGGTTCGCTGTGCGCGCTGGGGGGCATGGCGCCCTATCCGGTGCTGTCCGCGCTGAACCATTTCCCGCAGGACTTCGGCATCGAGTCCTCCCAGTCTGCCGCGCACGCGGCCTGAACCCGAGACCGCCATGCTAGAAACCGTCATCAAACGCGACCGCGACATGGGCACGCCGGCCCGCGTGTCCGAGCAGACCGTCACCCTGACCATCGATGGCCAGGAAATCACCGTGCCCGAGGGCACGTCGCTGATGCGCGCGGCCGCCGACGCCGGCATCAACATCCCCAAGCTCTGCGCCACCGACAGCCTGGAACCCTTCGGCTCGTGCCGGCTGTGCCTGGTGCAGATCGAAGGCCGCCGCGGCTATCCCGCGTCCTGCACCACGCCGGCCGAGAACGGCATGGTGGTCTACACCGAAACGCCCAAGCTGCACGACCTTCGGCGCGGCGTGATGGAGCTGTACATCTCGGACCATCCGCTGGACTGCCTGACCTGTCCGGCCAACGGCGACTGCGAACTGCAGGACATGGCCGGGGTCGTGGGCCTGCGCAACGTGCGCTACGGCTACGACGGCGCCAACCACCTCAAGGCCGAAAAGGACGAATCCAACCCGTACTTCACCTTCGACGCCTCCAAGTGCATCGTCTGCAACCGCTGCGTGCGCGCCTGCGAGGAAACGCAGGGCACCTTCGCGCTGACGATCTCCGGCAAGGGCTTCGATTCCCGCGTGTCGCCCGGGCAGGACCAGCCGTTCCTGGACAGCGAATGCGTGTCCTGCGGCGCCTGCGTGCAGGCCTGTCCCACGTCCACCCTGCAGGAAAAGACCGTCATCATGATGGGCCAGGCCGAACATTCGGTCGTGACCACCTGCGCCTACTGCGGCGTGGGCTGCGGTTTCAAGGCCGAAATGAAGGGCCAGGAAGTCGTGCGCATGGTGCCCTGGAAGGACGGCCAGGCCAACCGCGGCCATTCCTGCGTGAAGGGCCGCTTCGCCTGGGGCTACGCCACGCACAAGGAACGCGTGCTCAAGCCCATGATCCGCAAGCACATCACCGACTCCTGGAAGGAAGTGTCCTGGGACGAGGCGATCAACTACGCGGCATCCGAGTTCCGCCGCATCCAGGATCAGTACGGCCGCGACGCGGTAGGCGGCATCACGTCGTCGCGCTGCACCAACGAAGAAACCTGGCTGGTGCAGAAGCTGGTGCGCGCCGCCTTCGGCACCAACAACGTCGACACCTGCGCGCGCGTCTGCCATTCGCCCACCGGTTATGGCCTGAAGCAGACGCTGGGCGAATCGGCGGGCACGCAGACCTTCGATTCCGTCATGCACACCGACGTGGTCATCGTGATGGGCGCCAACCCCAGCAGCGGCCACCCCGTGTTCGCCTCGCGCCTGAAGCGCCGGCTGCGCGAAGGCGCCCGCCTTATCGTCATCGACCCGCGCCGGATCGAACTCGTGAGTTCGCCGCATATCAAGGCCGACTTCCACTTGCAGGTGCGGCCCGGCACCAATACGGCGCTGCTGTCGTCGCTGGCGCACGTGATCGCCACCGAGGGCCTGATCGCCGAAGACTTCGTCGCCGAACGTTGCGAGGCCAAGGCCTTCAAGGAATGGCGCGACTTCGTCTCGCTGCCCGAGAATTCCCCGGAGGCCATGGAAGAGATCACCGGCGTGCCGGCGCAGGCCGTTCGCGGCGCGGCGCGCCTGTTCGCCACCGGCGGCAACGGCTCCATCTATTACGGCCTGGGCGTCACCGAACACAGCCAGGGCTCGACCACCGTCATGGCCATCGCCAACCTGGCCATGGCCACCGGCAACATCGGCCGCGAAGGCGTGGGCGTGAATCCGCTGCGCGGACAGAACAACGTGCAGGGTTCGTGCGACATGGGTTCGTTCCCGCATGAACTGCCGGGCTACCGCCACATCTCCGACAACGCCGTGCGCGCGCAATTCGAAAAGGACTGGGGCGTCACGCTGCAGCCCGAACCGGGCCTGCGCATCCCCAACATGTTCGAAGCCGCGCTGGGCGGATCGTTCAAGGGCCTGTACTGCCAGGGCGAGGACATCGTGCAGTCGGATCCCAACACGCAGCACGTGGCCGCGTCCCTGGCGGCCATGGAGTGCATCGTGGTGCAGGACCTGTTCCTGAACGAAACGGCCAAGTACGCGCATGTGTTCCTGCCGGGCTCGTCCTTCCTGGAAAAGGACGGCACCTTCACCAATGCCGAACGCCGCATCTCGCGCGTGCGCAAGGTGATGGAACCCAAGAACGGCAAGTCCGACTGGGAAGTGACGGTGGCGCTGTCCAATGCGCTGGGCTATGCCATGAACTACAAGCACCCGCGCGAGATCATGGAAGAGATCGCCCGGCTGACGCCCACGTTCGCTGGCGTCACCTACGAAAAGCTGGACAAGCTGGGCAGCCTGCAATGGCCGTGCAACGACGACGCGCCGGAAGGCACGCCCATCATGCACATCGATACCTTTGTGCGCGGCAAGGGCAAGTTCATGATCACCAAGTACGTGCCCACCGACGAACGCAGCACGCGCCGCTTCCCGCTGCTGCTGACAACGGGCCGCATCCTGTCGCAGTACAACGTGGGCGCGCAGACCCGCCGCACGCCCAACGTGATGTGGCATGGCGAGGACGTGCTGGAACTGCATCCCCAGGACGCCGAGGACCGGGGCGTGGCCGAGGGCGACTGGGTGGGCATCCAGAGCCGCTCGGGCGACACCGTGCTGCGCGCCACCCTGACCGACCGGGTGCAGCCGGGCGTGGTATACACCACGTTCCACTTTCCCGAGTCCGGCGCCAACGTCGTCACCACCGACAGTTCCGACTGGGCGACCAACTGCCCTGAATACAAGGTCACCGCGGTGCAGGTCACGCGCGTGTCCCAGCCTTCGGAATGGCAGCGCCAGTGGTCGCGCTTCGCGGATATCCAGCAAAAGCTCTTGCGCGAACGCTCGCGCGAGAACGAGGCGGCGCTGACCGGGAAGTAACCGACCGCCCACCGCCAGGGATCCCATGCCTACGCCGACAACCGCCCGCCCCGACTGCACGCAGACCCAGGTCACCCGCGTGCGGGCAGGCGCCATCGCCTCCGGTTCCGAGGCCGATTACGTGGCCGAGGAAACGCCGGTGGCGCTGGAATTCAACGGCATCAGCCACGCCACCATGCTGGCGACACCGGCCGACCTGGAGGACTTCGCCGTTGGGTTCTCACTGTCCGAGGGCATCATCGACAGCGTCGGCGACGTGCGCGGCATCGACATCCTGCCGCAGTGCGGCGGCATCGTGGTGCAACTGGAAATCTCCACCGCCTGTGAGGTCCGCCTGAAATCGCGGCGCCGCGCCATGGCCGGCCGCACCGGCTGCGGGCTGTGCGGCGTGGAAACGCTGCCGGAAGTGCTGCGCCCGGTGGCGCCGGTCACGAACGGGGCGCCGGTGCGCATCCAGGCGGTGCTGGGCGCCATGCGCGACATGCGCGCGCGCCAGGCGCTGCACGACATCACCGGCGCCACGCACGCCGCCGGCTGGGCGGGCTCGGACGGCGCCGTGGCCCTGGTCCGCGAGGACGTGGGCCGGCACAACGCGCTGGACAAGCTGGTGGGCGCGCTGGCCCGCCAGGCCATGCATGCCGGCGGCGGCATGGTGCTGGTGTCCAGCCGCGCCAGTTTCGAAATGGTGCAGAAGACCGCCACGGCCGGCGTCGCGGTGCTGGCCGCCGTGTCGGCCCCGACCGCGCTGGCCATCCGCCTGGCCACCGACGCCAACGTCACCCTGCTGGGATTCCTGCGCGACGGCGACGCCGCGCTGTATTCCCACCCGGAACGCATCACCCCCTGAACCGGATACACGCAAAGCAATGGAAATCGTCAACCTGATCCGCATGGCCAACCGCATCGGCCAGTTCTTCGACGCCATGCCCGACCGCGCCGAGGCGCTGGAAGGCGTGGCCAACCATATCCACAAGTTCTGGGAACCGCGCATGCGCAATGAGCTGCTGGACTTCCTGGCGCGTTCTCCCGACGGAGACGCTGGAGAAGAACGCCTGCACCCGCTGGTGCTTGCGGCCGTGACACAGCATCGCCAGCGCCTGACGCCGCTTGCCCGCGTGGCGTAGCGCGGCGGGCGAACCGCGCCGCGGCCAGCGCTACGGCGGCATGACAGCAAGATAACGCAGCAGCAAGACAACGACAGATTCATAAAAGAGACGGCGGGACCGGAATCTTTCCAGCCCACGCACGCTATAAAGCCGCACCCCTGAGGAGACATCATGGAAAGTAGCGCCACCCTGGACCTGCCCGGCTCAAGGCCGGGTTTCTTCGACAAAGAACGCACCATCGCCGGCCCGGGCTTCTCGCGCTGGCTCGTGCCGCCGGCCGCCCTGGCCATCCACCTTTGCATCGGCATGGCCTACGGGTTTTCCGTATTCTGGCTGCCGCTGTCCAAGATGGTGGGCGGGGCCAAGCCGCTGGCTTGTCCCGCCGACATGAGCCTCGTGGCGGAGCTGTTCACCACGAGCTGCGACTGGAAGATCTCGACCATGGGGTGGATGTACACCCTGTTCTTTGTGCTGCTGGGGTGCTCGGCCGCGCTGTGGGGCGGCTGGCTGGAACGCGCCGGTCCGCGCAAGGCGGGCGTGGTGTCGGCCTTGTGCTGGTGCGGCGGCCTGGTCATCTCGGCCTTCGGCGTGTACCTGCACCAGATGTGGATGCTGTGGCTGGGGTCGGGCGTCATCGGCGGCATCGGCCTGGGGCTGGGCTATATCTCGCCGGTCAGCACGCTGATCAAGTGGTTTCCGGACCGCCGCGGCATGGCGACGGGCATGGCCATCATGGGTTTCGGCGGCGGCGCCATGATCGGCGCGCCGCTGGCTGACCTGCTGATGCGCCATTTCGCCACGCCGACGTCCCCGGGCGTGTGGCAGACCTTCCTGACCATGGCGGCGGTGTATTTCATCTTCATGATGTCGGGCGCGCTGGGCTACCGCGTGCCGCCCACCGGCTGGAAGCCGGCGGGCTGGACCGCTCCCGCCAAGCATGCCAACAACGCCATGATCACGAAGGGCCACGTCCACGTGAAGCGCGTCTGGGGCGTGCCGCAATTCTGGCTGGTCTGGTGGGCGCTGTGCCTGAACGTCACGGCGGGCATCGGTATCCTGGGCATGGCCTCGCCGCTGCTGCAGGAAGTGTTCGGCGGCCGCCTGATCGACATGCCCGAGCTTGGCTACGCGCAGCTCGGCAAAGAGCAGCTTGCCGCCATCGCGGCCATCGCGGCCGGCTTCACCGGCCTGCTCAGCCTGTTCAACATCGGCGGCCGCTTCTTCTGGGCCAGCCTGTCGGACAAGCTGGGCCGCAAGCTGACCTACCTGGTGTTCTTCGTGCTGGGCTTCGTGCTGTACGCATCGATTCCCTGGACGGCGCACATCGGCGCGCTGGCGCTGTTCGTGGCGGCCTTCTGCGTGATCCTGTCGATGTACGGCGGCGGCTTCTCCACGGTGCCGGCCTACCTGGCCGACCTGTTCGGCACCCAGATGGTCGGGGCCATCCACGGCCGCCTGCTCACGGCGTGGTCCGCCGCGGGCATTTTCGGGCCGGTGCTGGTCAATTACATCCGCGAGTACCAGCTGTCCATCGGCGTGCCGCGCGCGCAGGTGTACGACATCACGATGTATATCCTGGCGGGCATGCTGATCGTCGGTTTCCTGTGCAATCTGGCGATCCGCCCGGTGAACCCCAAGTACTTCATGACCGACGAGGAACTGGCCCAGGAGAAGGCGCTGGCGCATGAACGCGCGGTTGCCACCGAAACCCATGGCGTCGGCACCTCGACCTTCCGCACCCCGCCGGCGCTGATCCTGTTCGCCTGGGCTTGCGTGGGCATCCCGCTGGCCTGGGGCATCTGGATCACGCTGCAGAAGGCGGTCGTCCTGTTCCACTGACCCGCCATGCCGCGGCGCCCGGCGCGCCGCGCGCCGGCCCCAGGGCGCGAAGCTGCTACATTGGCAGCCCGCGCCCTTTCTTTTATGTGTCTTCCCATGATCCTGCCCCTTCCCCCCTTCCCCGCCGGAGCGACATCTTGACCGCCCCCGAACTGCACTGGGAAGAAAACGGCGTCCCCCGTTCCGCCCGCTGGCGCTCCGAAACCGGCGCAACGCCGCCCAAGCGCGTGGTCGTGGCCGACGACACCCTGACCGCCGACACGGCCTATCGCTACGCCTGCGAAGGCGTGGGCCTGCTGTGGCGCGGAGACTTCCAGAACGCGCGCCAGCTCCTGCTGGCCGTCACCCGGCGCGTCGACAAGCGCCCCCGCAAGCCGGTGGACACCATGCTGGAGGCCTTCAACCAGCATCGGCAAACCCAATCGCAGCGCGCACGCATCCTGGGCATGCTGCTCATTCCCTTCGACGCCGGCCACAGCATTCCGCTGCGCCGCGCGCCCGACGCCCATCTGGCCTGCGAAGAAGCCCACGGCCCCGCCAATGAGCCCTACGTCGGGTCGCTGCGCGAACTGCTGGGCCTGATCGGCGCCTACGAATGGCGCAAGAAGGGCGTGGAGATTCCCGCCCTGAACAACCGCATCCATCCGCATTACGGCGTGTTCTCGCCCGTGCGCGGCGAATATGTGGACCTGGTCGCCAACACCCCCATGCCGCGCGGCAGCGTGGCCTTCGATATCGGCACCGGCACCGGCGTCCTGGCCGCTGTCATCGCCCGCCGCGGCGGCAAGCGTGTCATTGCCACCGACCTGGACCCGCGCGCGCTGGCGTGCGCGCGTGAAAACCTGGAACGGCTGGGGCTGTCCGGGCAGGTGGACGTCGAGCAGACGGATTTGTTTCCCGAAGGCCGGGTGTCCTTGATCGTCTGCAATCCGCCCTGGCTGCCCGCCCGCCCCAGCTCACCGCTGGAGCACGCGGTCTATGACCCGGACAGCAAGATGCTGCGCGGGTTCTTGAATGGCCTGAAGGACCATCTGACAGCCAACGGCGAAGGGTGGCTGATCCTGTCGGATCTGGCCGAGCATCTGGGGCTGCGCACACGCGAGCAATTGCTCGAAATGATCGAGACCGCCGGGCTTCGGGTCATCGAGAAGCTGGATACGCGGCCCGTGCATGGGAAGGCGAAGGATGCAAATGATCCCTTGTTTGCGGCGCGGTCCAAGGAAGTGACGTCCTTGTGGAGATTGGGCGCGGCCTGACGAGCGCCCCGGCGCCGCCTTCCACCGCGCGGCGCCGTCTCGCGTTCAGCCCCAATGGGCTGTCCTGCTCCGGCCGATGCTGTCTGACAAACGCACGCGCCGGCGTTGCACACGCAGCCAACCTGCCTGCAGCACCGCGCCCACCACGAAGATGGCGAGCCACGCGGCCAAGGCGCCGCGCACGGCCGGTGATTGCGGGCCTTCGGCAAAGGGATGCGCGACGGGCAGGCGCGTGAGGGTTTCGTTGATCCCCGGCACCCACAACAGAAAGAAGCTGAATGTGAAACCTAGCTGCGAGAGGTAGGGGTGCACGCGCGCCAGCGCGGGCATACGCGGCACGGACAACGCGCCGGCTATCGCCAGCAAGGCCATGATGCCAAGCGCATGGCCCGCGTTGAAGCCGCCGCTGCTGGACAGCCCGAATGACGTGAACACGGCCAACAGCAGTCCACCAAGATAAATCCTGCCGGCGCGCGAGGCGGGCTCGATCCGGCGGTATCGCACGAAGCTGTACAGCCCCGCCACGGCGGGGATGAGGCTGATCAGGGTGTGTGCGGCCCCGAGGGTGGAAATGGGATGCGGCATGGATGAGTCCTTGTTTGCGGCGTCTGCACGGGTGTTGGCGGCGATACCGGCGGTTTGGGCGCGGGCCAGTCGGCCTCGGAACATCAAAAACAACCAACTAGTTGATCGGTTATGGGTCGATAAAAAAACGCGGACCTCGGTGCGCGCCATGAAGCGGTCAGGCACGCGCGGAAGAGCCGCAGGCACACTGCCGTTGCATCTGGATTAGCGGCCAATCTACTAGTTGGTCGGTTTCGTGTCAAGCGCTCACCTCCTCGAACTTGGCCCTAGGCCCTGCTGGCGAACCAGCGGAGCAGTGCCTTCTGCAATAATGCGCCGCGCGCGGCGGCCGGCAATGATCCGCGGCCCGCTCGCCGTGCCAGGCACTTCGGAATGCGCCGCAGCGGCGCTTTCCGGATTTTCTTTCGACGACGATCTGATTTGTACGACAAGGCCAAATGAAAGCCAGGGCATTATTCATCGCTACGTTAGGGGTCTTGGTGCTGACTCAATCATCGCCATCCTTGGCGCAAAACCTCAACGGGAAAAATCTCTACACGCAGCGATGCGCCGTGTGCCACGGCGCAGATATCAAGGGGACGGGGCCGTTGGCCAAGAAAAGCAACCCTCCCACGCCCGATCTGACAACCGCTGCTTTCAGGAAACGGCTCGATGATTATCCGGGGGTCATTGTTTCGTCGGTGATACTTCGTCCGAACGGAGACTTGATTCCAAGAACCCTGCGAGAGAATGGCGTGAAGATGGCCCCGCATTCCTGGACGGTTCAGGATTTTCGCGATTTGAATAAATACATGAGCGGCGTGATTTCAAAAAGCCGATGATCGCGCGCGCCTAGGCCCTGCCCGCCGCCACGTTCACGCTGATGGCGATGATGAACACGTTGAAGAAGAACGCGATGGCGCCATGCGTCATCGCCATGCGCCGTACCCGCCGGTTGACGATCTGCACGTCCGACACCTGGAACGTCATGCCCAGCACCAGCGAGAAATACGCGAAGTCCCAGTAATCCGGCTCGTCCGTGCCCGGAAAATCAAGGCCCTTGTGCATGGCGTTGCGGTGGCCGTAATACCCATGCGCGTAATGCAGGGCGAAGATCATGTTCATGTAGAGCCACGACAGGACAATGGTGGCGGCGGCGGCCAGCATGTCGACGATGGCGCCCGCGCTGCTCTGGGCGCGCAGTTCCACCCATAAGGCGACCAGCACCATGCAGGACAGCGCGACACTGCTCCAGAGCACGCCCGTGCGGCCCACGTCCTGCTGGCGCGCATGCAGGCGCATAGAGGCGGGGCTGGTCTTGCCGAATATGCGGGCGGTGAGCACCAGGAACACGAGCGCCCCGGCATCAAAGCCCAGCAGCAGCGCCAGGCTGGGCGAGAGGCCCAGGGCGTAGAGGACGCCGCTGACCGCCAACAGCAGGACCGCGCACAGCATCAGGCGCCGGTGGGCGTAAAGAAAAGGCAGGCGGTCGGCGGAGGACGGTCCGGACCGGGTTGCTTCGTCCTTGGGCGGCTGCATGGCGGGCTCCTGTCTGCGGCGGGCGCCCTTTTCCATTCCGCATCCGGGCGCCTTGAACAGGCCCTAACGCTAACCGATACCGAGCAAACCGGCCAGCGCGCCGCCAAAGAGCAGCCACAGCGGATGAATGCGGGTGACACTGCCCAGGGTCGCCACGACGGCGGTGATGGCGCCCAGCAGCCAGGTATGCACCGAGGCCTCGGTGATCAGCGCCGCGCTGGCCGCGACCAGCCCCACCGTCATCGGAAAGATGCCTGCCTGGATCACGCCGCGCCACGGGCGGTCTTTAAAGCGTTCCCACAGCCCCAGCGCAAGGACGGTAATGATCGAGGACGGGCCGAACTTGGCGATGGTGGTGGCCAGCATGCCGGCCCAGCCGGCCACGTGCCAGCCGACCAGCGTGACGACCATCAGGTTGGGGCCCGGGGCCGCCTGGCCCAGGGCGAACAGCGCGGAAAAATCCGCCGCCGTCATCCAGCCATGGACTTCCACGACCTGCCGCTGCATCTCGGGCAGGATGGTGTTGCCGCCGCCAAAGGCCAGCACCGACAGTTCGGAAAAGATCAGGACCAGGGCGATCAGGGTATGGATCATCGGCGTTGCCTCCAGACCATCAGGATGCTCAGCGGCGTCAGCACCGCCATGGTCGGAAGCAGCGGAATGCGCAGCACGGCGATGGCGATGAAGCAGGCGGTGGCCACGACGCCGGCCAGCCAATCGCGGCGCTTGATGACCGGCATGCCGACCTTTACCGCCATCGAGATCAGCAGCCCCGCGGCGGCGGCGGCCAGGCCGGCGAAGAGGTGCTGGATGTTCGGGTCGTTCTGGAAGCGGTCGTACACCATGCCGAGCATGACGACGATGATCGACGGCGCCAGGATCAGGCCCATCAGCGCGGCGAAGGCGCCGCGCGGCCCGCGGAATTTCATGCCCAGCGCGACGGACAGGTTGATGATGTTGCCGCCCGGCAGGAACTGGCACAGGCCGAGCAGTTCGGTGAATTCCGCCCCGCTGAGCCACCGGTGTTTTTCGACGACCATGCGGCGCGCCAGGGGCAAGGCGCCGCCGAAGGCGGTCAGGCCCAGCATGAGAAAACCGTAAAACAACTGGCCGCAAGTGGGGGGAGGCCGCGGGCCGGCCTCGGGGGTGGAGAGTGCTGCATTCATCTTTTTTATCGCCGGCCGGGGCCGGTAAGCGGGGGCTGTGGCGCGGAGCCGCGCCAGGGGTGAACAACGTATTGCAGCCTACTCTTCGCACAAGATAATGTCTAATATATGACTAGTTAATGAATCATATCGGTGGAATATGGCATCCGTAGATCTGCGCCTGCTGCGCTACTTCCTGGCGGTGGCCGAGGAGTCCCATCTGACCAAGGCCGCGGCCCGGCTCGGCATCCGCCAGCCTCCGCTCAGCCAGCAGATCCGCGTGCTGGAACAGGAGCTGGGCGTCACGCTGTTCCATCGTCTGCCCCGGGGCATGGAACTCACGGAAAGCGGGCGCGCGCTGCTCGCCGACGCCCGCAACATCATCGCGCTGGTGGATCAGGCCGTGGACGGCGTGCGCCGCGTGTCGCTGGGCGAGGCCGGCCGGCTGACCGTCGGTTTCACGGGATCCGCCGCCTTCCATCCCTTCGTGCCGTCCGTCATCCGGCGCTTTCGCGAAAGCGCGCCGCAGGTGCGCCTGGTCCTGGAGGAGAGCAGCACCGGCGAACTGAGGGAGGCCGTGGCGGAGGGGCGCGTGGATGTGGCCTTCATCCGGGGCGCGTACGGTCCCGACCGGGGCGTGGTGGTGGAAACCGTGCTTGAAGAGCCCATGCTGGCCGCGTTTCCCGCGGACCACCCCGCCGTGAAAGGCCGCACGCGCAAGCGCATCGCGCTGGCGGAACTGGCCGACGAATCGCTCATTCTCTACCGCCGCCACAGCGGGCCCGGCCTGTACGACGCCATCATCGCCGCCTGCAGCGCCGCGGGCTTCAGCCCGCGCATCGTGCAGGAAGCGCCGCGCATCCTGTCCACGCTGAGCCTCGTCGCCGCGGGTCTGGGCGTGTCGCTCGTGCCCGCGTCGCTGCGCCGCGTGAACATCGAAGGCGTGGTGTACGTCAGCGTGAACCACCCCGCCGAACTACGCGCCCCGCTGAACCTGATCTGGCGCGATGCGCCCATGTCCGGCGCCACCCGCAAGCTGATCGACGAAGCCAGGCAGCACCGGGAAGAAGTCCACGCGCGCGACACCGCGTGATACCGTCGGGCGGCCCAGCGACGCCGCTTCCGGGCGCTACACTTGCCGCGAACCGGGAACCGTGTTCCGCGTTCTGAATTTCGAATTCGCATCCCGCATCTCGCATTCCGCATTCCGCATTCTTCATCCAGCCATGCTTTCCGAATCCCCCATCGGTGTGTACGACTCCGGCGTCGGCGGCCTGAGCGTGCTGCGCGCCATTCGCGATGCCCTGCCCCACGAGTCCCTGCTGTACGTGGCCGACTCCGCCCACGTGCCCTACGGCGACAAGACGCAGGACTTCGTCGAACAGCGCGCCTGCGCCATCGCGGACTACTTCGTGTCGCGCCAGGCCCGCGCCATGGTGGTGGCGTGCAACACGGCCACCGCCGCCGCCATCGCGCTGCTGCGCCGGCGCCATCCCGGCCTGATCATCGTCGGCGTGGAACCCGCCATCAAACCCGCCGCGCACCTGACGCACACTGGCGTGGTGGGCGTCTTCGCCACGACCGGGACGCTGGCCAGCCCCAAGTTCGCCGCGCTGGTGCAGCGCGAAGCGCCCGAGGTGCGCATCCTGCTCAAGCCCTGCCCGCAGTGGGTGCGACTGGTCGAGCAAGGCGTGCTGTCCGGCCCCGAGGCCGAGGCCGCGGTGCAGGCGCCCGTGGCCGAACTGCGCCAGGCCGGCGCCGACGTGCTGGTGCTGGGCTGCACGCACTTTCCGTTCCTGCGCGACCTGATCCAGGCCGCCGCGGGCCCCGGCGTGCCGCTGCTGGAGACCGGCGCGCCGGTGGCGCGGTGGCTGCGGCACCAATTGCAGGCGCGCGGCCTGTTGCGCGAGCAGGGCGCGGGCACGCTGCGGCTGGAGACCACGGGCGAGGCGGACTCGCTTGCGCCGCTGGCCAGCCGCCTCTTGGGGCAGCCGCTAGACGCGCACACGCTGCCGGCCCGGTGGCGTGGAACGGCCGCGGCTTGATCTTGCGCATCCCGCTGGCGGCGCGATCCGGCGGATGTGGGATACAGTGGAATGCCCGCCCCCTTGCGGCCCGCACAAAGGAGACGACCATGAAACGCATCCTGATACCCGTCGACGGTTCGGAAACCGCGCTCAATGCGGTCAAGGCGCTGCTCGATGCCCGCCGCTACGATCCCGTCGAACGCGTGGACCTGCTGACCGTCCAGACGCCGCTGTCGTCGGGCTCGTTCGGGCGAGGCCTGTCGCAGGCCGATATCGACGCCTACCACGCACAGGAAGGCCAGGCCGACTTGCAGGCCGCCAGCGCCCTGCTGTCGAACGCGGGCGTGCCGTTCGAGACCCACATCGAAACGGGCGCCGCCGCCGAAACCATCGCGCGCGTGGCCAGTGAAACCGGCGCCAACGAGATCTACATGGGCACGCGCGGCCTGGGCTCGGTGTCGGCCCTGTTCCTGGGGTCCGTCGCGACGGCCGTCCTGCACCTGACGGAACTGCCCGTCACGCTGGTCAAGTAAGGCAAAGGAGCATCCATGCTGAACATCCTCGTTCCCGTAGACGGCTCCGAAAACGCCGACCGCGCCGTCGTGTACGCCCGCCGCCTGGCCCAGGGGGCCAAGAACGCGCGCATCCATCTGATCAACGTCCAGACGCCGCCGCGCGGACGCGCCGGCGTGTCGCGGCTGATCACGCAAGAGATGATCAACGATTTCTACGCCCGCGAGGGCCGCGAGGCCACCGAAGCCGCGCGCAAGATGCTCGATTCGGCCGGCGTCGATTACGTCAGCCACGTGGTCTTCGGACATGCGGCCACGGAAATCGCCGGCTACGCGCAAGACCATGGCTGCGCCCGCATCGTCATGGGCACGCGTGGCAACGGCACGCTGGCCAACATCCTGATCGGCTCGGTGGCCAATCAGGTGGTGCAGATGGCGCAGGCGCCGGTCACGCTGGTGAAGTAAGGCCACGCCCGTGGTGAAGCAAGGCCGCGCCCCCGTGGGCGCCAGACGGCCTGCGTGAGTATGATGGGATGACAGTCTGCCCTGGAGTCGCATCATGCACATCCTGCGTATCCCGCTGGCGGCCAGCCTGGCGCTGGCGGCGCTCAGCGCCTGCGGCGAAGTCGCCACGCTGCCCGTCGAAGCCGGCATGGGACCAAGTCCCCAGTTGCCGCCCCCCAATACCACCCTCATCCCCACCGTGAACACCGCCAAGGCGGTGGGCTGGCCGCCGGGCGCCCATCCGGTGGCCGCCAGCGGCCTGGCGGTGGCCGCCTACGCCAGCGGCCTGGACCATCCGCGCTGGCTGTACGTGCTGCCCAACGGCGATGTGCTGGTGGCCGAGACCAATGCCCCACCCAAGCCGGAAGAAGCGCCCGGCGGCATCAAGGAATGGGCGACCGGCATGGCAATGAAGCGGGCCGGCGCCAAGACCCCCAGCGCAAACCGCATCACCCTGTTGCGCGACGCCGACCAGGACGGCGTGGCCGAAACGCGCAGCGTGCTGCTGGAAGGGCTGAATTCCCCCTTCGGCATGGCGCTCATCGGCAACCAGCTATACGTGGCCAACGCCGACGCGGTCATGCGGTTTCCGTACGAGACGGGCCAGACCCACATCACCGCGCCCGGAACCAAGGTCACCGACCTGCCGGCCGGCATCAACCACCACTGGACCAAGAACCTGCTGGCCAGCGCCGATGGCGCCCGGTTGTACGTGTCCGTCGGCTCCAACAGCAACGTGGCCGAAAACGGCATGGAGATCGAGGAAGGCCGCGCCGCCATCTGGGAGCTGGACGTGGCCAGCGGCGCCAAGCGCCTGTACGCCACGGGCCTGCGCAATCCGGTCGGCATGGCCTGGGCGCCCGACGGCAAGACGCTATGGACGGCGGTCAACGAACGCGACGAGCTGGGCAGCGACCTGGTTCCCGATTACATGACCTCGGTGCGCGACGGCGGCTTCTATGGCTGGCCGTACAGCTATTTCGGCCAGCACGTCGACACCCGCGTCGAGCCTCAGAAGCCCGAACTGGTCGCGCGGGCCATCGTGCCCGACTATGCACTGGGTCCGCACACCGCGTCGCTGGGCCTGGCGTGGTCGGGCGGCGCGAAGCTGCCCGAGCCCTACGTCAGCGGCATGTTCGTCGGCCAGCACGGCTCCTGGAACCGCGATCCGCGCAGCGGCTACAAGGTGATCTTCGTGCCCTTCGGCCAGGACAAACCCAGCGGACCCGCGCGCGACGTGCTGACCGGGTTTCTCGATGAACGCGGGCAGGCGCAGGGCCGGCCGGTCGGCGTAACCATCGACGGCCAGGGCGCCTTGCTGGTGGCCGACGACGTGGGCAACGTGATCTGGCGCGTCAGCGCCGAGCCCTGATGGTCCCGGGGCAATCCTGCCCCGGCCCCACGAGCGCTGGCACGGCGGGCAAGGCGCCCGCCGCCCTGGCGCCGCCCCTACAATGGCCGCTCCCCCCATTCGACACAGGAGCGAGCATGAGCACGGAAAAGGTAGCGATCGTCACCGCTGGCGGCAGCGGCATGGGCGCGGCGGCGGCGCGCAAACTGGCGGCCGACGGATACCGCGTCGCCATCCTGTCTTCGTCGGGCAAGGGCGAGACCCTGGCGCGCGAACTGGGCGGGCTGGGCGTCACCGGGTCGAACCGGTCAACCGAAGACCTGGCGCGGCTGGTGGATGCCGCCCTGCAGAAGTGGGGCCGCGTCGATGCGGTGGTCAACAGCGCCGGCCACGGCCCCAAGGGGCCGCTGCTGGAAATCAGCGACGACGACTGGCATCTGGGCATGGAGTTCTACCTGCTGAATGTCGTGCGCATCGCGCGCCTGGTCGCCCCCGTCATGAAGCAGCAGAAGTCGGGCGCCATCGTCAATATTTCCACCTACGCCACGTTCGAGCCGGAAGCGCTGTTCCCCACGTCGGGCGTGTTCCGCGCCGGCCTGGCCGCCTTCACCAAGGTGTTCTCGGACGAATACGCGCCGCATGGCGTGCGGATGAACAACGTGCTGCCGGGCTTTATCGACAGCCTGCCCGAAAAGGAAGACCGCCGCGCGCGCATTCCCATGGGCCGGTACGGCACCGCCGAAGAGGTCGCGGACCTGATCGCCTTCCTGGCCTCCGATGCGTCGTCCTATATCACGGGACAGAACATCCGGATCGACGGCGGCATCACGCGTTCCGTGTGAATCTGATGCTTTTGGCTTAATCCCCTCATCCGAATGACGGTATTGAAGCCCCCGCCGGGCCTTTAGTACCGTTGGTATTCGCATTCGACGAGGTGCCTGCGCATGGCCGCTACGCCGTCAGCGGCTGCGCGGCAGCCCGCTACTCCCGACTCCGCACTCCCCACCCCCGGCCAGGCCTCGCGCTTTCTGGCGCAGGCCACGTTCGGCCCCACGCCCGCCGACATCGACACGGTCGCGCGCGGCGGCTATGCCGCCTGGCTGGACGCGCAGCTGGCGATGCCGCCGTCCCAGACCCATTTCGACTGGCTGCTGCAGAAGCAGAAGAACACCGAGGCCTTCAAGGGCAACGGCATCAACGCGCCGCTGGAGTCCACGCTGTGGCGCAAGTTCATCAGCGCGCCCGACCAGGTCCGCACGCGAGTGGCGTTTTCGCTGTCCGAGATCTTTGTCGTCGGGGTGTCGTCCATCACGGCTTCCTGGCCGCTGTTCGGCGCCGCCGGCTTCATGGACCTGCTGGCCGAGCATGCGCTCGGCAATTATCAGAGCCTGCTGACCGCCGTGACCCGCAACCTGTCCATGGGCTGCATGCTGACCTATCGCGGCAACCGCAAGGAAGACCCGAAGACGGGCCGCCATCCCGACGAAAACTATGCCCGCGAGGTGATGCAGCTATTCAGCATCGGCCTCTTGGAGCTGGAGCAGGACGGCACCGTCAGGATGGTCAAGGGCGCGCCGGTGGAGACCTATACCAACGCGGACGTGCAGGGCCTGGCCAAGGTGTTCACGGGCTGGGACATCAACGGTCCGGAGACGGACGTGGAATTCCACAGGCGGCCCATGGCGCTGAACAATGCGCTGCATTCGATGTCCGAGAAGCGCTTCCTGGGCGCCGTCATTCCTGCCGGCACCGACGGCCACCTGTCGCTCAAGCGCGCCATGGACGTCATCTGCGCGCACCCAAACGTGGCGCCGTTCATCGGCATGCAGCTCATCCAGCGGATGGTGACCAGTAATCCCAGTCCCGCCTACGTCGGCCGCGTGGCCGCCGTGTTCAACGACGACGGCAAGGGCGCGCGCGGCAACCTGAAAGCCGTCGTGCGCGCCATCCTGCTCGATCCCGAGGCCCGCGATCCCGATCTGGACGCGCCCCACTGGGGCAAGGTCCGCGAACCCATCCTGCGCTTCTCGGGATGGGCGCGGGCCTTCGGCGCCCAGTCCACCAACGGCGCGTGGGCGATGCCGGACACCACGGACAACACCATCCGGCTGGCGCAAAGCCCGATGCGGTCCGCCACGGTCTTCAACTTCTTCCGGCCCCGCTTTGCCCCGCCCGTGACCGAGCTGGCCCGGCAGCATCTGGTGGCGCCCGAGCTGCAGATCACGGACGAGACCAGCGTCGCGGGATATCTGAACTTCCTGGCGATCTACGCGGACCGGGGCTGGGAGGACCTGCAGACCTCCTATGCGCCCGAGATCGCGCTGGCCAAGGATCCCGAGGCGCTGGTGGCGCGCGTGGCCCTGCTGCTGGCGGGCGACGCCTTCAGCCAGCGGACGGCCGCCGCCATCGCCAACGCCGTGGCCACGCTGCCGCCGGACCGGCCGCGCGACCGAGTGCGCGCCGCCATCATGCTGGTGGCGGCCACCCCCGAATACCTGGTGCAGAAATGAGCCGCCGCTACGACGCCGACCCTTGCGACCCCGACCTCTTCGGTGTCGATTGCCGCGATATGGAGGCCCGCGGTTTCGACCGCCGCGGTATCGACCGCCGCGGTATCGACCGCCGCGCCTTCCTGTTGCGCGCCTGCGCGCTGGGCGCGACCGGCGCGGCCACGCCGCTGGCGCTGAATCTGGCCGCCATCGGCGCCGCCGCGGCGCAGTCCGCCCCGCCGTCGTACAAGGCGCTGGTCTGCGTCTTTTTGTATGGCGGCAACGATCCCTACAACACGCTGGTGCCTTACGACCCGTCCTCATACCGGGCCTATGCCGCGGCGCGCGGCGACATCGCCCTGCCCCGCGACGCGCTGCGCGCCACGGCATTGCGCGGCAAGGCGGACGCACGGGGCGGAATGCAATTCGCGCTGGCGCCCGCGCTGGCGCCGCTGGCCCCGCTCTACGAGCGCGGCGACATGGCCGCGCTGCTGAACGTAGGGCCGCTGGTCGTTCCCACGACCAAGGCGGAATACATCGGCGCCCGCGTGCCGCTGCCGCCCAAGCTGTTTTCGCACAACGACCAGCAATCGTACTGGCAGGCGCTGGCGCCGGAGGGCGCGTCGTCCGGCTGGGCCGGCCGGCTGACGGATCTGTTCGCGGGCGCCAACGCGCAGCGCACCTTCACCGGCATCACGGCCGGCGGCAGCACCGTGCTGCTGGCGGGCCGCAAGGTGGCGGGCTACCGCGTGGGCATCAATGGGTCAACGCAGATCGACATGCTGCATCGCGACATGTACGGATCCAGCGCCTGCACCGCCCTGCTGCGCGAGCTGATCACGCAGCCGCGCGAGCATCTGATGGAGCGCGAGATGTCGCGCATCGCCGCGCAGTCCATCGACGCCGACGTGCGGCTGCGCGCCGCGCTGGCGGGCGTGGCCGTACCCGGGGACTTTGCTTCGCCGCTGGCCCAGCAGCTCAAGATCGTGGCCCGCATCATCGGCGCCCGCCAAGCGCTGGGCGCGCGCCGCCAGGTGTTCTTCGTATCGCAGAACGGCTACGACAACCATACCGGCCTGAATGACACGCACCCGGCACTGCTGCGGGAATTGGGACAGGCGCTGGCGTCGTTCCAGCAAGCCCTGTCGGCAATGGGCGTGGCCGAGCAGGTCACCACGTTCACGGCGTCGGAATTCGGCCGGACCCTGGGGTCCAACGGCAACGGCTCGGACCACGGCTGGGGCTCGCATCATTTCGTGCTGGGCGGGGCGGTCCAGGGCGGACGCTGCTACGGCACCCATCCCGAGATTGCGCCGAACGGCCCGGGCTTCGTCGACAACGGCCGCCTGCTGCCCACCACGGCGGTGGACCAGCTGGGGGCCTCGCTGGGGACGTGGTTCGGAGCCAGCCGCGACGATCTGCGGATGGTGTTTCCGAATCTCCGGCATTTCGGGCCGGAGCCGCTGGAAATTCTGGCGCCTGACCCCGTCAGCGCGCCGGCTTAGGCGCAACGGATCTGGCGCAGTCCATCAGTTTTTTCGCGATCGCCTCATCGACGGGCTTCATGCCATGCGACCATAGTTCGAGCATCCTGGCGGCATCGGGTCCAAATCCATGTGGCTCGTTGGATAGCTGAAATTCGAGCACGATCCCGGCGGTCTTCAGTAGCGCTTCTCCAAGACGCTTTCGCCATTGCTTCTGTTTGGCCGGTGCAACGTCGCATACTTGCCCTAGTCGTCGCAAGGCATCGGCCGTGGGCCAGCGCTTCGTCCCTCCCAGGGTGAGCGCCATGCCATCGTTCGCGTCGCCGTGGTTGTCGCGGGGCGCATAGATCGCCATCGTCAGCATGTCGTACACGGGCGCCAACGTTGGAATCTTGCCGCCCTCGTACACCAGTCTTCGCGAAGAACCGTTCGAGTGTTTGTCGCAGCGCCCCTTCCGGCAAAGAGACCTGGAACACAGGAAAAAGAAACGGGCTGGTCCAGCTTTCCGTGCGCGGCGGCATCAATAGCGAGACCGCCAGCTCCTTTGCCGTATCTGGCAAGTAGGTGAAGACAAAGGACGTGATTCCGGTCTGGTCCAATACCCCGACCCGCTGTCCTTGCACGTAAACATCCAGCGTCATGGCTTATTCCTTCCCGGCGGGCGCTGATACGCCATTTCGTTCTCGGCAAGAACGTCTTCCAGCGTGGGAGGGGAGTACTCCGCCGGGATCAGTTTCATCTCCAGGTCCAAGGCTCGCAGAAGGCGACGCAGGGTCGACAGATTGCAGTCGCCGCCCCCTTCGATCGCCACGAGTGCGCGGCGGCTGATCCCCGCCAGTTCCGCGAGGTGGGCCTGCGTGAACTTGCGCTCACGACGCGCCTTGATTAGCGCCTCGATCAGGGGATCCTTGGGAAGGGAGTCCATTTCCAGCCATTAAAAGTGAAGTTTACGTGTCAATTTACCGTTAAACGAACAATTTGAGAAGTAAACCGCTCATGTAATTCGTGAATTCCGGTCAGTGGCGCATTTCTTGATCGCAGGTGGCGCCCCGTTTTTACGGGCGTGCCACTAGCCCAGGCCCTCGCAACCGATCTATAACCCTATGCATCAGGCCCGCAACGCGGCCGAGCAAGTATTTCCCCCTTTCCTCTCCCTACGCAACATGAGCCTCTCTCCCGAACTGGCGTTGCAGCCCGCCACCGAAGACGACCTGCCGTTCCTGCTGTCCTTGCGCAAGTCCACCATGACCGAGCATCTGCGGCGCGCGGGCGCGCCGCTGGATGACGAGCATCATCTTGCCCGCATCCACCACCATTTCGACGACGCGCAGATCGTCTGGCTGAACGGCAGGCCGGCCGGGCTGTTCAAGCATTACCGCGACGCGGCCGGCTGGCGTATCGTCCAGATCCAGATCGACCCCGGCTTCCAGGGCCAGGGGCTGGGCCGCCGGCTGCTGGCCGGCGTGCTGGATCAGGCGGACGCGGAAGGCGCGCCGGTCACGCTGAACGTGCTCAAAGGCAACCCCGCCCGGCGGCTGTATGAGGCGCTGGGCTTCACCCCTGTCAAGGAGACCGAGCTGGAGCATGAAATGCGTTACGAGCCCGGCGCCGTCCGGCCGGCTGGCTGAGCCTCTGCGATTTATTTCGGCGCCGCGGGAATAACGCGGTGCCGGCAAGCGTCCGTAGAGGGCAGTCCCCCCTTTCCCACCTACGAGGCAAAACATGCGCAAACACACCGCCGCGGCCCTGGCTCTCGCCTGCGCCGCCCTGTTCTCGGCCGGCGCCCACGCCCAGGCCGTCAAGACCCAGGACGGCATCCTGGTCAACAGCGCCGGCATGACCCTGTACACCTTCGACAAGGACTCCGCGGGCAAGAGCGTCTGCGTCGACCAGTGCGCCAAGGCCTGGCCGCCCGTCATGGCCGCCGCCGATGCCAAGCCCATGGGCGACCTGACGGTCATCACTCGCGACGACGGCTCCAAGCAATGGGCTTACAAGGGCAAGCCGCTCTATCTGTTCACCAAGGACACCAAGCCGGGCGACAAGACCGGCGACAACTTCAAGGAAATCTGGCACGTCGTCAAGCCCTGATACGGACGGCTCCCGTTCAGACCATGCGCGCCGAAGACGAAGCCCTGATCCTGGCCTGCATCCCCAGCCTGCGGCGTTACGCCCGCGGGCTGACGGGCGACCCGCACCGGGCCGACGACCTGGTCCAGGACACCCTGGAGCGCGCATGGACCCGCTACTCCCGCTGGCAACGGCGCGGTGAGCTGCGGGCCTGGATGTTCGGCATCATGCACAACCATTTCATCGACGGCGTGCGCGCCGCCAGCCGGCGGACCGACCAGACGGCTCCGGGCGACCTGCCCGACGTCCCGGTGCGCGCCACCCAGACCGACCAGCTCGAAGTCCGCGACCTGGACCGCTGCCTGCAGGCCCTGCCTGCCGAACAGCGCGAGATCCTGCTGCTGATATGCGTGGAAGACCTGACCTACCAGGAGACCGCCCGGATATTGTCGGTGCCCATCGGCACCGTCATGTCGCGCCTGTCGCGCGCCCGCGAAAAACTTGGTGCGCTGATGCAGGGCCGCGACACGGCCAGACGGCTAAGGCCTGTTCCCACCCCGCGTGAAATGCCATGAACGACAAACGCCTGACTCCGGTTCCCACCGCCGGCACCCCCATCACCGAAGCCGATCTGCATGGCTACGCGGACGGCCAGTTGCCGGCCGCGCGCCATGCCGAGGTCGCGGCCTTTCTTGCCGCCCATCCGCAGGACCAGACCCGCGTGGACGACTGGAAGGAACAACGGCGGGCGCTGCACGCGTTGCTGGACCCGGTGCTGGACGAGCCTTTGCCGCTGCGCCTGCCGCTCAAGGCGCCCGCGCGGCCATGGCCATGGCGCGCGCTGGCCGCCAGCGTGGCGGTGGCCGTGGTCAGCGCCAGCGCGGCCTGGGTCGCGCGCGGCGCCATGGACGCGCGCCATCTGCAATCCGTGCTGGCCACCGCCAGCCCGGACCGCGCCGCGGGCGGCTACGCCCAGCGCGCCGCCATCGCCCACGCGGTCTATGCACCCGACATGGGCCGCCCCGTGGAGGTCAGCGGCGACAACGAGAAAGCGCTGGTGACGTGGCTGACCAAGCGCATGGGCGCGCCCGTGCGCGCGCCGTCGCTGTCGCAAGCGGGTTACGAGCTGATGGGCGGACGCCTGCTGCCGGGCGGCGCGGGGCCGGTCGCGCAGTTCATGTACGGCGCGGCCGACGGCCAGCGTCTGACCCTGTACGTCACCCGCGAAGCCGCTGGCGGGCAAAACGCCTTCCAGTTCACGCAGGAGGGCCCGGTGCGCGTGTTCTATTGGGTCGAGGGGCAGTTCGGCTACGCGCTGTCGGGCGCCGTCAGCCGCGATGAACTGCAGCGGGTGTCGCAAGAGGTCTATCGGCAACTGCAGGGCTAGCGCCCGGATACCGTGATCAACCGGCGCTTGCGCGCGCTTCGTGCAGCATGTGCAGGGTGATCTTGCGCACCTCGGCCTTGCTCATTTCAATATGGGACCGCAGCATGCGCGCCGCCTCGTCGGCGCGCCGCGCCAGCACCGCGCGCAGAATGGCCGCGTGCTCGTCGTAGGTGGCGTCCACGCGGAAGTCCTTGGTGAAATCCAGCCGCCGCACGATGCGTATCTTTTCGGTCACGTCGCGGTGGATCTGCGTCATCTCCGGATTGCCGGCGGCCGCCACCAGCGAACAATGGAAGGCCTCGTCAAGCTGCGCCACCAAACGGCCGTCCAGGATGCGCTGCGGCGGCGGCACCAGCCACACGTCGGTCAGCGCGCCAAGTATGCCGGTCTGATCCATGCGCTCGCGGGCGCACAGCTTGTCCACCGCCGCCTGCTCCAACACCACCCGCACGTCGTACAGCGCTTCAAAGCGTTCGAAATCGAAGGGCCGCACCTGCCAGCCGCTGCGCGGCCGCGCCAGCACGAAACCTTCGCGCTCCAGCCGCGCCAGACCCAGCCGCACCGGCGTGCGGCTCACGCCCAGCCGCGCCACCAGGTCGGCCTCGGTGAAGCGGTCGCCGGGCAGCATGCGGAAGTCGAACAGGTCTTCCTTGATGCGCTGGTAGACCTGATCGGCCAGCGAGCCGGCCAGCGCCGGCGCAGGGCGCAGCGCTGGACCGGCCTGCACGGATTCCAGCCGCATCATCCGGTCACGGCGCAGGTGGCGTCTTCGGCCATCACAACCAGCGGATCGCCCGCGTTCACCGGCTTGCCCGGCACGCAGCGGATCGCAGTCACCGTGCCCGCCGCCGGGGCGATGACGGACAGCTCCATCTTCATGGCCTCCACCACCACCAGCGTGTCGCCGGCCGACACGCTCTGCCCCACCTGGACCGGAATCTTCCAGACATTGCCGCACATGTCGGCGCTGACCAGGCGCTCGCCTTCGCGCAACGCGGTCTCGGCCTCGGGCTCAGCCTGGGGCGGCTCCACCACCACGTCCTCGGTCTTCCACAGCGCCACCTCGGCGTCGAAGGCCGTCTTCTGGCGCGCCTGGAACGCCGCGATACTGTCCGCCTGCTCGGCCAGAAAGCGCCCGTGGGCCGCGAAGTCGAACACTTCCTCTTCGATGCGCACCGTGGCCCGGCCTTCGCGGAAGTCCTCACGCAGCACGTCCAGTTCGGCTTCCGAGACGGGATAGAAACGCACCTGGTCGAAAAAGCGCAGCAGCCAGGGCTTGCCGTCCTGGAACACGGGGTTCTTCAGGAACTTGTTCCAGATGGGCAGCGTGCGGCCCACGAGCTGGTAGCCGCCGGGCGAGTCCATGCCGTAGATGCACATGTACACGCCGCCGATGCCCACCGTGCCTTCGGCCGTGTAGGTGCGCGCGGGGTTGTACTTGGAGGTCAGCAGGCGATGGCGCGGATCGATCGGCACCGCGCAAGGCGCGCCCAGGTAGACGTCGCCCAGGCCCATGATGAGATAGCTGGCGTCGAACACGATGCGGCTGACGTCGCCGCGCTCGTCCAGCCCGTTGATGCGCTGGATGAAGTCCACATTGTTCGGCAGCCACGGCGCGCTGGCGCGCACGGTTTCCTGATAGCGCTGCACCGCGCCCAGCGTGGCGGAGTCCTCGAAGGCCATGGGCAGGTACACGACGCGGGTCGGCACCTTGAGCGTGGCCACGTCGGCGAGACCCGCTTCGATCCGCAGCAGGCGCGCGATCAGCGCGCCTTGCAGGATGATGCGGCTGTCGTAGCGAATCTGCAGCGAGCGCACCCCCGGCGACAGCTCCTGGACCCCGGCTATCGGGTCGGCGTTCAGCGCTTCCATCAGCAGGTGGATGCGCATGCGCAGCGCCAGGTCCAGCACGTTGTCGCCATATTCCAGCAGCAGGTAGCCGTCGCCCGCCTGCCGGTAGGACACCGACGGCCGCGCGCCCTCGGGCGGCAGCGCCGCGACGATGGTTTCGGACAAGGTGGCGGGCACGGGAGCTGGGGCGGTCGCGGCCGGTGCCGCCGCCGACAGATCGGCCACGCTGCGGTCCTGCGCGGCTTCCAGCGCCACGGCCTTCGGATAATCGATGCGCACGAAGCGGATGCGGTCGCCGGGCTTGACCTGCCCCACCTTCCACAATTCCGCGCGGGCGATGGTGACGGGGCACACGAATCCGCCAAGACTGGGACCGTCGCGCGTCAGGATCACCGGGCTGTCGCCCGTGAAGTTGATGCTGCCGATGGCGTATTCGCAGTCGTGGATGTTGGACGGATGCAGGCCCGCCTCGCCGCCGTTCTCGCGCGCCCAGGTGGGCTTGGGGCCGATCAGGCGCACGCCCAGGCGGTTGGAGTTGTAGTGCACTTCCCAATCCGCCGCGAAGAACGCGTCGATGGCTTCGGGCTGGAAGAAGTCCGGCGCGCCGTGCGGGCCGTACAGCACGCCGATTTCCCAGTCGCTGCCGTATTCGGGGATCAGGTCGCGGGGCGCGGCCTGGGGTTCCGTCAAGGACTGCGCCGCCGCGTTGTCCGCCAGTTCCGGGCGCACCACGGGCAGCATGTCGCCCACGCGCAGGGTGCGGCCGGCGTGGCCGCCGAACTGGCCCAGCGCAAAGGTGGAACGGCTGCCCAGGTAGACCGGCACGTCCAGTCCATTGCGCACGGCCAGATAGCTGCGGCACCCCGACAGCGCGCGGCCGGTGGCCAGCACCTGGCCCGAGCGCACCGGAACCGGCTGCCACATCGGCACCGGCTCGCCGTCCAGCGTGGCCGCGCAGGCCGCGCCAGTCAGCGCGACAATGGCATCGCCGTGAAAGCGCAGCGTGGGGCCGACCAGCGTGGCCTCGATGCCGGCGGCATCCGGCGCGTTGCCCACGATGCGGTTGGCGATGCGGAAGGCGTAATCGTCCATCGGGCCGGAAGGCGGCACGCCGATGTCCCAATAGCCAGTGCGCCCGGGATAGTCCTGCACGCTGGTGTAGGTGCCGGCTTCCAGCACCTCGATCGCGGCGGGGCGGTATTGGAAGCTGTCCAGGAAACGCGTGGAAAGCTGGCCGGCGCGAAAGCGCTCGTCGGCGACGATCTGGCGCAGGTAGTCCAGGTTGGTGGCGATGCCGTGCAGCCGCGTGCGGTCCAGGGCGTCGGCCAGCTTGTCCAGCGCGGCCTCACGCGTATCCGCGTGCACGATCAGCTTGGCCAGCATCGGGTCATAGAACGCGGGCACGTCCGTGCCCGTCGCCACCCAGCCGTCCACCCGCACGCCATCCGGAAACGACACCTCGGTCAGCACGCCCGGCGAGGGCTGGAACTGGCGCAGCGGGTCCTCGGCATACAGCCGCACCTCGATGGACGCGCCTTGCGGGGCGCGCGACATGGCCGCATAGTCCAGCGGTTCGCCCGCGGCCACGCGCAGCATGCATTCCACCAGGTCCAGGCCGGTCACGGCTTCGGTCACGGGATGCTCGACCTGCAGGCGCGTGTTGACCTCCAGGAAGTAGAAGCTGTCGCGCGCCGGGTCGTAGATGAATTCCACCGTGCCAGCCGACCGGTAGTTCACGGACTCGCCCAGCTTGACGGCGGCGTCGAGCAGCGCGGCGCGCGTGGCGGCCGGCAGCAAGGGCGCCGGGGTTTCTTCGATGACCTTCTGGTTGCGCCGCTGCACCGAGCAATCGCGTTCGCCCAGCGCCAGCACGCGGCCCGCGCCATCGCCGAAGATCTGCACCTCGACGTGCCGCGCGTTATCCACATAGCGTTCGATGAATGCGCCGCCATCGCGGAAGAAGTGTTCGCCCATGCGCTGCACGCTGTCGAACGCCACCGTCAACTCGGCCTCGCTGTCGCAGCGTGACAGGCCGATGCCGCCGCCGCCCGCCGTGCTCTTCAACATCACCGGATAGCCGATGCGCTCGGCCTGCGAAAGCGCCTCTCCCAGGCTGGACAGCAGCCCGGTGCCCGGCGTCATCGGCACGCCGGCCTCGGCGGCAAGCTCGCGCGAGCGGTGCTTCAGGCCGAACTCGCGGATCTGCAAGGGCGTGGGGCCGACGAAGGCGATGCCCGCGGCTTCGCAGGCGTCGGCGAACTCCGCGCTCTCGGACAGGAAGCCGTAGCCGGGATAGATCGCCTGCGCGCCGTGTTCGCGGGCGGCGGCCAGCAGCAGGTCCATGCGCAGGTAGCTGTCGGCCGCCTTCTCGCCGCCCAGGGCGACGGCCGCGTCGGCCTCGCGCACATGCGCGGCGTTGCGGTCCGGGTCGGAATAGACGGCCACGCTGCGGATGCCCAGGCGCTTGAGGGTGCGGATGGCGCGGACAGCGATTTCGCCGCGGTTTGCAATCAGAACGGTATCGAACACGATGCGACTCCCTGGTGTCTGTCGGGGTTATCGGGGGGTGGCGTTCAGGCTGGCCAGATAGGCGCGCCAGCCGCCGAAGGCGGTGATGTCCCGCGCGCCTTCCAGGCCGCGCGGCTCGCAGATGAAGCCCTTGACTACGCCGCCGTCCTGCAGCTCCAGCGTGCCGATGCCCAGCGGCGCGGGGATCTCGGCCACGAAGGCGCCGAAGGCCGTGACCGGCACGTCCCACAGTTCGACCTCGATGGGCGCGCCGCTGTCCGACTTCACCAGGCCGGGCTTGGGCGGCGTGGTGTTGGCCAGGGCGTAGAGCCGGTAGTCGCCGGCGGTCGACGTCTTTTCCACGAACGCCGCGTAGCGCGACGTCAGTTGATGGTTCAGCGGCATGCCCGTCAGGTGCGCGCCCACGACCGCCACGCGCACGGTGTCTGCGGGGGGCGCGTTATCGGCGGCCACCGGCGGCAGCGGCTCGCCCGTGGCGCCCAGCGGCAGGCCTCGGCGCGCCTGCCAGCGCTTGCCGAACTGGGCCAGCGCGCGGTCCTGCCATGCCAGCCCGATCAGCGTGATGCCCGAGGGCAGGCCGTCGGCACGCATGCCGGCAGGCACCGCCAGCGCGGACAGGTCAGCCAGATTGGCAAAGTTGGTGTACACGCCCAGACGCGAATTCAGCGTGACGGGATCGGCTTGCAACTGGGCGATGGTGTAGATGGAAGGCGAGGTCGGCACGACCAGTGCGTCGAAGCCCTCAAGCGCCTGATGAATCCGGCGGGTCAGCTCGGCGCGGCGGTATTCGGCCTTGAATGCGTCCAGCGCGCTGTAGTTGGCGGCCTGCTCCACAATGCCGCGCACCACGGGGTTGATGGCGTCCGGTTGTTCCTTCCACAAGGCTTCCACGGCGGCAAAGCGTTCGGCCACCCACGGCCCCTGGTACAGCAACGCGGCCAACTCATTGAACGGCGCGAAGTCGATGGCCTCGACCCGCGCGCCGTCCGCCCGCAGCGCGCGCACGGCGTCGTCGAACACGGCGGCGGCTTGCGCATCACCGAAGAATTCCAGCGTGGCGGGTATGGCCAGCCGGGGCGCCTTGGGCCACGGCAAGCAGGCCCCCGCGGGCATCGGCCGCGAATAGGGATCGCGTTCGTCGAAGCTGCTGGCAACCAGGGCTACCCGTTCGGCATCGTCCACGGTCAGCGCGAAGATCGACACGCAGTCCAACGTGCGGCACGCGGGCACCACGCCCGCCGTGCTGAGCCAGCCCTTGGTGGGCTTCAGGCCCACGATGTTGTTGAAGCCCGCGGGCACGCGGCCCGAACCCGCGGTATCCGTGCCCAGCGAAAACGCCGCCATGCCGCGCGCAACCACCGATGCGGATCCGGAACTGGAGCCGCCGCTGACATACGCGGGATTGAACGTGTTGGCCACCGCGCCGTGCGGCGAGCGCGTGCCCACGAGGCCGGTGGCGAACTGATCCAGATTGGTCTTGCCGACCAGGATGGCGCCGGCTGCGCGCAGGCGCCGCACGACCGTCGCGTCCTCGTCCGGGGTGTAGGCAAACTCGGGGCAGGCGGCGGTGGTGGGCCAGCCGGCCGCGTCGATGTTGTCCTTGATGGCGAAGGGCACGCCATACAGCGGCAGGCGCGAGAGGTCGCCGCCGGCGGCGGCCAGCAGCAGGCGCAGGCCGTCGAGCTGCTCGTCCAGCCCGGCGCGGTCGACGCGCCGTATCCAGGCGTTGTCAGCGGGGCTCGCCGGCGCGGCGGCGAAGCCGGCCAACAGCGCCTCGGGCTGCGCCCCGTCGCGGTAGGCGGCCTGCCACTGCGCGATCGTCCAACCCGTGGGGCTCTTCTGCGTTGCTGCGGCATTCATGCTGGAATCCTTTCTTGTATACAAGTACGGATACCCAAGCAATCGGCGTGCCATGTTGGACGCCCGCGGTGTCTTCCCTCTGCCGCCGCCGCAAAACCGGGGCAAACAGCGTTTCCCCGCTCATGGGCGCTTCGCATCCCGCACCGCAAGCGGGCGCATCGCGCACCTGTTTTGTGCATGCGGCACCGTTTCGATCCACCCCGCGCCGCATCGCCGCGCCCATGCGCATTCGCGTAAACACCCCCTCTTCATACGGCGGCCCCGCGCTGCGCACAACTTGGCACGCCTTTTGCTTTGACGTCCATGTTGTCGGGTGTTGTTCAGACCGTTCTCGCCGGCCAAACCGGCACATTCCATCCAGGAGTCACCATGAAACGCAGACTAGCCCTTAAGCAACTGACCGCCATGAGCCTGTTGGCCATGTCCGGCTGGATGCCGCAGGTGTACGCCGCCGACGACACCATCAAGGTCGGCATCCTGCATTCCCTGTCGGGCACCATGGCCATCTCGGAAACGTCGCTCAAGGACGTTGCGCTGATGACCATTGAAGAGATCAACGCCAATGGCGGCGTGATGGGCAAGAAGCTCGAGGCCGTGATCGTGGATCCCGCGTCGAACTGGCCGCTGTTTGCGGAGAAGTCGCGCCAGCTCCTGTCGCAGGACAAAGTGGCGGTGGTCTTCGGCTGCTGGACGTCGGTATCGCGCAAGTCCGTGCTGCCGGTGTTCAAGGAACTGAACGGCCTGCTCTTCTACCCCGTGCAATACGAAGGCGAAGAGCTTGAGAAAAACGTGTTCTACACGGGCGCCGCGCCCAACCAGCAAGCCATTCCCGCGGTGGAATACCTGATGAGCGAAGACGGCGGCGGGGCCAAGCGCTTCGTGCTGCTGGGCACCGACTACGTCTACCCCCGCACCACCAACAAGATCCTGCGCGCCTTCCTGCATTCCAAGGGCGTGAAGGACAGTGACATCGACGAGGTCTACACGCCGTTCGGCCATTCCGACTACCAGACCATCGTGGCCAACATCAAGAAGTTCGCCACGGGCGGCAAGACGGCCGTCATCTCCACCATCAACGGCGACTCCAACGTGCCCTTCTACAAGGAACTGGGCAATGCGGGCCTGAAGGCCACGGACGTGCCGGTCGTGGCGTTCTCGGTGGGCGAAGAGGAACTGCGGGGCGTGGACACGAAGCCGCTGGTGGGCCACCTGGCGGCCTGGAACTACTTCCAGTCCGTCAAGAACCCCGTCAACGAAGCGTTCATCGCGAAGTGGAAGGCCTACGCCAAGGCCAAGAACCTGCCCAACGCCAACACGGTCGTGACCAACGATCCGATGGAAGCCACCTACATTGGCATCCACATGTGGAAGCAGGCCGTGGAACAGGCCAAGACCACGGACGTGGACAAGGTGATCGCGAACATGGGCGGCCAGAAGTTCAGCGCGCCCGACGGCTACACCATCGAAATGGACAAGACCAACCACCACCTGCACAAGCCCGTCTACATCGGCGAGATCAAGGCGGACGGCCAGTTCAACGTGGTGTGGAAGAGCAAGGGCCCGATCCGCGCCCAGCCCTGGAGCCCGTACATCCCGGGTAACGAAGGCAAGCAAGGCCTCTAAAGGAAAGGGCAGCCATGCGCATCGCGGCAATCGCACACTTCCTGTGTCGTCTTCTTCTTGCGTGGCTGGTGGCCATGCCGATGCTGTCCGCCCCCGCGGCGGCGGCCGGCGTGGACCCATCCCTGCTTGCGCCGCTGGCCGGCGACGACACGGGCGCCAAGCTGCAAGCGATTGCCGCGCTGGGCCAGCTTCCCGATCCGGGCGCGGCCGCGGTGCTGCAGGCGCTGGGCAACGACCAGCTCTACGCAACCGACGATGGCCGCCTGCTGATTGGAGACGGCGGCGCGCGCGCCACCGACCCCGCGACCGGGGCCACCGTGGACCTGCCCGCCGGTGCGGGCACCGTCTCCATCAACAACCGCCTGCGCCGCGCCATCGAGGCCGCGCTGGCGGGCTCGCGCCTGTTCTCCGACAAGCCCGGCGAGCGCCTGGACGCCGCGCGGCGGCTGCAGCAGACAGGCGACCCCGCGCGCCTGCCAATGCTGGAAAAAGCGCTGGCATCCGAAAAGAACGAGGCCGTGCGCGACGCGCTGCTGATCGCGCAGGCCAATCTGGAATTGAAAAGCACCGACCCCGCCAAGCGGCTCCACGCGGTGGAGCTGCTGGGCGCCACAAGCAATGCCGCATTCCGCCCCACGCTGGCCGCGTTGACGCAGGAACGCGATGGTGTCTACGCCGAACCCGACGCCGGCGTGCGCGACGCCGCCGCCCGTGCGCTCAAGCAGATCGACCGGCATCTGGCCACGATCGAATGGGCCGGCAATCTCTTTTACGGCGTCAGCCTGGGCAGCGTGCTGCTGCTGGCGGCGCTGGGCCTGGCCATCACCTTCGGCCTGATGGGCGTCATCAACATGGCGCACGGCGAACTGCTGATGATCGGCGCCTACGTGACCTATGTGGTGCAGACGCTGTTCCGTTCCTGGCTGCCGGGCTGGCTGGACTGGTACGTGGTGGCCGCCCTGCCCCTGGCCTTCGTGGTGACCGCGCTGGTGGGCATGGCGCTGGAACGCACCGTCATCCGCTGGCTCTATGGCCGTCCATTGGAGACGCTGCTGGCCACCTGGGGCATCAGCCTGATGCTGATGCAGGGGGTGCGCACGCTGTTCGGCGCGCAGAACGTGGAAGTGGGCAACCCAAGCTGGATGTCGGGCGGCGTCACCGTGCTGGGCGGGCTGGTGCTGACTTACAACCGCCTTGTCATCATCGGCTTCGCGTTCTTCGTGGTGTTCCTGGTGTGGGCGCTGCTGAACCACACGCGGCTGGGCCTGTTCGTGCGCGCCATCACGCAGAACCGCCGCATGGCCGACTGTGTGGGCGTGCCTACCGGCCGCGTCGACATGCTGGCCTTCGGGCTGGGGTCCGGCATCGCCGGGCTGGCGGGCGTGGCGCTGTCCCAGCTTGGCAACGTGGGCCCCGACCTGGGCCGCGGCTACATCGTGGATTCGTTCATGGTGGTGGTGCTGGGCGGCGTGGGCCAGTTGGCCGGCACCGTCATCGCCGCGCTGGGCCTGGGCGGCGTCAATAAATTCCTGGAGCCTTACGCGGGAGCCGTCATGGCCAAGATCACCATCCTGGTGCTCATCGTGCTGTTCGTCCAAAAGCGGCCGCAAGGCCTGTTCGCCCCCCGCGGCCGGAGCGTCGAATGAAACAGACCGCGCTGACCGATCTGAACCTGCTGGCCCGCCGCCCCCTGTTCTCGGGCCGGGTGTGGACGGCGCTGGCCGTGGCCGTCGCCCTGCTGGCCTTGCTGCCGCTGCTGAACCTGGTGTTTCCGCCCGGCCATGCCCTGCATGTGTCGGCCTACGCGGTAGCCCTGCTGGGCAAGTTCATGTGCTACGCCATGGCGGCGCTGGCGCTCGACCTGGTGTGGGGCTATGCCGGCATCCTGTCGCTGGGCCACGGGCTCTTCTTCGCGCTGGGCGGCTATGCCCACGGCATGTACCTGATGCGCGCCATCGGCCGCGACGGCGTCTACCAGAGCGACCTGCCGGACTTCATGGTGTTCCTGGACTGGAAAAGCTACCCCTGGTACTGGTCCTACACCGAGCACTTCTGGTACGCCATGCTGCTGGTGGTGCTGGTGCCGGGCGTGCTGGCCTTCGTGTTCGGCTACTTCGCCTTCCGCTCGCGTATCAAGGGCGTGTATTTTTCGATCATCACGCAGGCGCTGACGTTCGCCGCCATGCTGCTGTTCTTTCGCAACGACACGGGCTTTGGCGGCAATAACGGCTTCACCGATTTCAAGCGCATCCTGGGGTTCGACATCACCGCGCCGGGCACGCGCGCCACGCTGTACTGGGTCACGCTGGCCGCGCTGGCCGGTGCGCTGATCCTGGCGCGCATGGTCACGCAAAGCAAGCTGGGCCGCGTGCTGACCGCCGTGCGCGACGCCGAGAGCCGCCTGCGCTTCATCGGCTACGACCCGCTGGGATTCAAGCTGTTCGTGTGGACCCTGTCGGCCGTGCTGTGCGGCATCGCGGGCGCGCTGTACGTGCCGCAGGTGGGCATCATCAACCCCAGCGAGATGTCCACCGAGACCTCGATCGAAATGGTGATCTGGGTGGCCACGGGCGGACGCGGCACGCTGGTCGGCCCCATCATCGGCGCCGGCGCGGTGAACGGCCTGAAGACCTGGTTCACCAGCGTGCTTCCGGAGTTCTGGCTGTATGCGCTGGGCCTGATCTTCGTGCTGGTGACCCTGTTCCTGCCCACGGGCATCGTCGGCCTGGCCCGCCGCATCGCGGCCCGCATCCAGGAGAAAAAGGCATGACGACCACGCATACCGAATCCGCCGTGCTGGACGGCGGCCCGAGCGGCGACGCCGGCTACGGCCGCGTCAGCCCCAAGGGTCTGGACACGAGCCACGGCGCCATCCTGTACCTGGAAGGCATCACGGTCAGCTTCGACGGCTTCAAGGCGCTCAATGACCTGACGCTGGACATCGGCGTGGGAGAGCTGCGCTGCGTCATCGGCCCCAACGGCGCGGGCAAGACCACGATGATGGACGTGATCACGGGCAAGACGCGGCCCACGGCGGGCACGGCCTACTTCGGCCAGAGCATCGACCTGACGACGCTGAACGAGGCCCAGATCGCGCACGCCGGCATCGGCCGCAAGTTCCAGCGGCCCACGGTATTCGAGCAGCACACCGTGTTCGAGAACCTGGAGCTGGCGATGAAGACGGACAAGCGGGTGCGCCCCACGCTGTTCTCGCGCCTGACCGGCGAACAGGCCGACAGGATCGGCGAAACGCTGGACCTGATACGCCTGCGGCCCGAGGTGTGGCGGCCCGCCGGGCTGCTATCGCACGGCCAGAAGCAGTGGCTGGAGATCGGCATGCTGCTGATGCAGGAGCCGCAGTTATTGCTGCTGGACGAGCCGGTGGCCGGCATGACGGACGCCGAGACCGAACGCACCGGCGAACTGCTGAACGAATTGCGCGGACGCCATTCCCTGATGGTGGTGGAGCACGACATGGACTTCGTCAACCAGATCGCGGGCGACGGCAAGGTCACCGTGCTGCACGAGGGCTCGGTGCTGGCCGAAGGACCGATGAGCAAGGTCCAGGCCGACCCGCGCGTGATCGAAGTCTATCTGGGACGCTGACATGCTGGACGTAAGCACGATCGACCAATACTACGGCGGCAGCCACACCCTGCGCGGCGTGTCGCTGTCCGTCAGGCAGGGCGAATGCCTGGCGCTGCTGGGCCGCAACGGCGTGGGCAAGACCACGCTGCTCAAGTGCGTGATGGGCGTGCTGCCCGTGGCGCGCGGCGGCATCGCCTTCGACGGCGCGGACATCACGCGCCTGGCGCCGCACCAGCGCGCCGCGCGCGGCATGGCCTATGTGCCCCAGGGCCGCGACATCTTCGCGCGGCTGACGGTGGAAGAGAACATCCTGATGGGCATGGCCACCAAGCCCGCGGCCCGCGCGCGCCGCATCAAGGAAGAGGTCTTCGAGCTGTTCCCCGTGTTGAAGAGCATGCTGTCGCGCCGCGGCGGCGACCTGTCCGGCGGGCAGCAACAGCAATTGGCGATTGCGCGGGCGCTGGTGGCCGAGCCCAAGCTCATCATCCTGGACGAACCCACCGAAGGCATCCAGCCGTCCATCATCAAGGACATCGCGCGCGTCATCCACATGCTGCGCGAGCGCGGCGACATCGCCATCCTGCTGTGCGAGCAGTACTTCGATTTCGCGCGCGAGCTGGCGGACCAGTTCGTGGTGCTGTCGCGCGGCGAAGTCGTGGCCAGCGGCGGACGCGACGCCATCGACGGCGAGGACGTGCGCCGGCACCTGTCGGTGTAGCGCGCACGCGTCCGGCGGCCGCTGCCGATGCGGCGGCGCCAGCCTGCTCCGATATAATCGGCGGCCATGTGCTCCGCGTCCTTCCTGACCCGCCCCTGCTTGTGGCTCGCGCTTGCCGCGATCCTGTGGGCATCGCTGGCGCCGTCGCTTGCACAGGCCCTGAGCCTGAATCCCCAGGGCGATCACCTCCAGCGCATCAGCGTCGACTATTGCGCAAGCGCGGGGGAATCCACACTGACGCTGGACGTCCGCCAGGACGATCGCGGCGGCGGGCATGCAGGTTCCCACGAGGACGGCCACCACTGCCCGCTGTGCCGCAATCCGCAAACCGGCGTCGGCATCCTTCCCGCCTCCGTGCCCGTGCTGCCGGCCCCCGCGGCCCGCGCCATCGGCTATCCGCCGCTGTTCTTCAGCGCGGGCCAGCCCCTGCACGCCTGGAGCGCGGCCCAGCCGCGTGCCCCTCCAACGGTCTGACGCCGCCCCGCGCGGCCGGGCGCCACCCGCGCCCGCCGCCGCCTTCCGATCGCCACGCATCGCCCGCGCGCCCCGCGCGCGCTGTCCTGCGCCGCCACGTCAGACCCGAATACCCATGCCTATCCTCGCCGCCCGTCGTTCATCCGTCCCGCCCTCCCGGCCGCCGCTCGCCGCGCGCGCCAAGCGCTGGCTCTACCTGACCCACCGCTGGGCGGGCGTCGTGCTGTGCCTGTTCTTCGCCATGTGGTTCATCTCGGGCGTGGTGATGATGTACGTGGGCTATCCGAAGCTCACGGCCCACGAGCGCCTGTCGCACCTGGCGCCGCTGGACGCCGCCCGCATCGCCGTCACGCCCGCCCAGGCGCTGGCGGCCGCGGGGGTGGACGGCTCGCCGGACCTGGTCCTGGCCGCCACGCGCGGCGGCGCCCCGGTGTACGAGGTGCCGGCCGCCCACGGCCAGGCGCCCAAGGTCGTGGACGCCGTCACCGGCGCGTTACTGCCCGCCGCCGACGCGGCCGTCGCGCAGGCCACCGGCGACGCGTGGTTCGGCGGACAGTACGCCTCGCGCTATCGAGGCACCGTGATCGAGGATGTCTACACGCATTCCCGCGCGCTGGACGCGCACCGCCCTCTGCATCGCGTGGACATGGGTGACCCCTCGCATACCCGCCTCTATATTTCATCCTCCACCGGCGCGGTGGTGCTGGACGCCACCCGCGCCGAGCGCGCCTGGAACTACGCGGGCGCGTGGATCCACTGGTTGTATCCGTTCCGGGGAACCGCGCTGGATCCCTGGTGGCACGACATCGTCGTATGGCTGTCCATCGCCGGTGTGGTGGTGGCGTTGACGGGCACGATCGTTGGCATCCTGCGCTGGCGCTTCCCGCGGCCGTACGCCAGCGGCAGCCGCTCGCCTTACCGCGACAGCATGATGCGCTGGCATCACATCAGCGGCCTGCTGTTCGCGGCAATCACCATCACCTGGATCTTCAGCGGGCTGATGTCGATGAATCCCTGGAAACTCTTCACCAGCTCCGCCGCCCCGCTGGCCCGGTCCGCCTACGCCGGGCCGGCGGGCGCCGATCCCCTGGCGCCTCCCCGGGCCTTGATCGCCGCCCTGCCGTCGCCTCCCGTGGAATTGCGCTGGGCGCGGGCGGCGGGCCAGGAGCTGGTGCGGGCGCGCGGCGCATCGGGCGCGACGCATGTGCTGTCCGCGACGGCGGCTCGGCCCGAGGTCCTGGACGAGGGCGTGCTGCGCGGCGCGGCGGCCGCGCTGGTGCCCGGCGCGCACCTCACGCAAACGCAGGTTCTGCGCGACTACGACATCTACTATTACGCCCGCGACGAACACGCGATGATGGGGCACGTCGAAAAGCCCTTGCCGGTCTGGCGCCTGGTCTACGACAACCCGCAGGCGACCTGGGTCTATCTGGATCCCAAGACCGGCCAGATTCTGGACCGCCAGGACCGCAGCACCCGCGCCGGCCGCTGGCTGTTCGCGTTCCTGCATAGCTGGGACTGGACCGCCCTGCTGACCCGGCGGCCGCTGTGGGACGCCCTGCTGATCTTCCTGAGCCTGGGCGGCGCGGCGCTGAGCCTGACGGGTGTCGTGATCGGCTGGCGGCGGCTGGGCAGGAAACTGCGCGCTTTGCAAGGTAACTGACGGGTACGCCCGCTACCATCGCGGCAGTGAATTACTGCTACGCGATGACATGTCATGGATTTTCTGGAAAGCTGCAACCATTCCCTGTTTCTGCTGATCAACGCCGACTCCGCCACGCCGGCATGGCGGATCCATGCCGCCCTGCTGGCGGCCAACAAGCTGATCCTGCTGGTGCCGGGCGTGCTGGCCGGCGTGTGGCTGTGGGGCGGCGAACCGCAACGCAGCCTGATGCTCAAGGCGCTGGCCAGCATTGCGGTGGCGCTTGCCGCCAGCTATCTGATCGGCGCGCTGTGGCCGCATCCGCGGCCGTTCGCCATCGGGCTGGGGCACGCCTTTTTCCCGCACAAGGCGACGTCCTCGTTCCCCAGCAACCACACCATCATCATCGCCACGTTCGCATTCGCGCTGGTGCTGGACCGGCGCTGGGCGGGCTGGGGCTGGCTGGCGTTTGCAGGGGCGGCCGTGGCCGGCACGGCGCGCGTCTACCTGGGCGTGCACTTCCCGCTGGACATCCTGGGCGGACTGGCGCTGGCGCCCCTGGCCGCCGCATTGACCATTCCGCCATGGCGCCGCGCGGGCCAGCCGCTGACCACGGCGGCGCAGGGCCTGTACCGCAAGGCGCTGGCCCTGCCTATCGCGCGCGGATGGATCCGCGCGTGAACCGTTAGCGCGGGTCGTGCCGGGGTTGCGCCGAGCCTGTGCCGACGTTGCGCCGAGTCTGCCGGCCGCGCCGCGCTCAGTTGATCGCGACCTTTGCTTCCTTGACCAGCTTGGCGTAGTTCTCGGTATCCGCGCCGATGCGCGCCTGCATTTCGGCAGGCGAATCGCCGATGGGCACCGCGCCGATCTCCGCCATGCGCCGCGAGAAGTCCGGCGACCGGATGATCTTCACCATCTCGGCGTTCAGCCGGTCCACCACGTCCTTGGGCGCCGCCGCCGGCGCGAGCACGCCGAACCAGGTGCCCATGTTGAAGGGCTTCAGGCCGGCTTCTTCCATCGTGGGCACGTCCGGCAGCGCGGCCGAACGCTGGTTGGTGGTGACGGCCAGCGCCCGCAGCTTGCCGCTCTGGATGTGCGCAAGCACCGGCGTGATGGTGTCGAAGGACATGTCGATCTGCCCGCCCAACAGGTCGGTCGTCAGCGGGCCGCTGCCCTTGTAGGGCACGTGCAGCAGTTGCACATGCCCGGCGCGCTCGAACTGCGCGCCGATCAGGTGCTGGCCCGTGCCCATGCCGTTGGAGCCATAAGTCAGCTTGCCCGGCGCTGCCTGCGCCAGCTTCAGCAGCGACTTCACGTCCTTGGCGTCCAGCCTGGGGTTGACCACCAGCACGTTGGGCACCAGCGCCACCGTGGTCACCGGCGCGAAGTCCTTCTGGAAGTCGTAGTGCAGGTTCTTGTAGACGCTGGTGGCGATGGTGTGATGCACCGCGCCCATCAGCAGCGTATAACCGTCCGGCGCCGCCTTGGCCACGTAGTCCGCGCCCAGCGTGGATCCCGCGCCCGGCTTGTTCTCCACCACCACGGGCTGGCCCAGGCTTTTGGACAGTTCCTGCCCCAACGCCCGCGCCAGCACATCCGTGGTGCCGCCGGCCGGAAACGGCACGACCAGGTTGATCGGCCGCGCCGGGTAGGACTGCGCCAGCGCGCCGCCTCCCGCGAAGGGCAGTCCGAGCAGGCAGGCGAACGCCAGGGCGCGCGCGGTAATCGCTTTCTTGTGCATGGTTTGTCTCCGGTATACGAATGGACTTCGCTTCTTCTTCTGTTGCCCGGAACCAGCCCGGGGTCTGACGCCCCTGTGCCTGGTTCCGGTGTGCGCCGCCTGGCTGCGCGCAGGGGCGTCTGGCGTCCCTGCGCGCGCCGCGCCTAGGCGGCCTTGGCCTGCGCCAATGACGCCAGCCTGGCGCAGACCGCGGCGGTGACCTGTTCGGTGTTCGCGCTGCCGCCGAGGTCGCCCGTGTGCAGGGAGGGATCGGCGGTCACGCTTTCGATGGCTTGCATGAGACGGGCGGCGGCTTGCGTTTCGCCCAGGTGCTCCAGCAGCATGACCACCGACCAGAACGTACCCACCGGATTCGCCAGGCCCTTACCCATGATGTCGAAGGCGGACCCGTGGATCGGCTCGAACATGGACGGATAGCGGCGCTCGGGATCGATGTTGCCGGTGGGCGCGATGCCCAGGCTGCCCGCCAGCGCCGCGGCCAGGTCGCTCAGGATGTCGGCGTGCAGATTGGTGGCCACGATGGTATCCAGCGTCGCGGGCCGGTTGACCATGCGCGCCGTGGCCGCGTCGACCAGTTCCTTGTCCCAGGTCACGTCGGGAAATTCGCGGCTGACCTGCACCGCGATCTCGTCCCACATCACCATGGCGTGGCGCTGCGCGTTGGACTTGGTCACCACCGTCAGCAGCTTGCGCGGCCGGGACTGCGCAAGCTTGAATGCGAAGCGCAGAATGCGCTCGACGCCGGCGCGGGTCATGATGGACACGTCGGTCGCGGCTTCGATGGGATGGCCCTGATGCACGCGGCCGCCCACGCCCGAGTACTCGCCCTCGGAGTTCTCGCGCACGATCACCCAGTCAAGCTGTTCGGGCGTGCAGCGCTTGAGCGGCGCGTCGATGCCGGGCAGGATGCGGGTGGGACGCACGTTGGCGTACTGGTCGAAACCTTGGCAGATCTTCAGCCGCAGGCCCCACAGCGTGATGTGATCGGGAATGTCGGGGTCGCCCGCCGAGCCGAACAGGATGGCGTCCTTGTCGCGCAGCGCGTCCAGGCCATCGGCCGGCATCATCGCGCCATGCTGGCGGTAGTAGTCGCCGCCCCAATCGAAATTCTGGAATTCGAAGCGCAGGCCGCCCTGCTTGGCAAGCTCTTGCATGACGCGCTGCCCGGCCGGAATCACTTCCTTGCCGATGCCGTCGCCGGGTATGGTTGCGATGCGATAGGTTTTCATGGCGGCCAGCGCTCCTTGCTGATTGAGGTCTGCTGGCACTGTACCCAGCGGCCGGGCCCGCGCCCGCCCGAAAATTCACAACATCTTCAACTTCTAGTTGAAAGTCCGGCGGTCTGGGCCGTTTGCCACGTGGCTTCGTGCTCCAGCAGCCAGCGTTTGCGGTGCAGGCCGCCGCCGTAGCCGGTCAGCGAGGCGTTGGCGCCGATCACCCGATGGCACGGGACCACGATGCCCACGGGGTTCGCGCCGTTGGCCAGGCCGACCGCGCGCACGGCCGTGGGCCGCGAGATGCGCGCGGCCAGGGCGCCGTAGCTGACGGTGCTGCCGCTTTCAATGCCTCGCAGCGCCTGCCAGACCTGACGCTGGAAATCCGTGCCGCCCAGCGCGACGGGCAGGTCCGCGATGGCCGCGACGTCGCCGTCGAAATAGGCCTCCAAACGGCGGCGCGCCGTGGAAGGCTGGACCGCGTCCCGCAGCGCCACGGCGTCCCTGCCGTACTGGCGGCGCAGCAGCGTATGCATGCGCGCCTCGAAGTCCTGCCAATCCACGGCGCGCAGGCGTTGCTGCGCGTCGGTCAGAACGAGCATCAGCCCGATGGGGGTGGGCACGCGTTCAAGCGCGAAGGATTGAACCGGCATGGCGCCTGCTCCTGGTGGTAGGGATCCGCGCCACTATAGACGCGCTTGGGCGGCCCGCGCTGGCGCTTTTCGGACAAGGTTGTGCATGTCGCATTGATGTCCGAAAACCGCTAGATCCCGCCCGGCGGCCGGCGTTAGTATCGGCGCATGGACCTGAACCACGACGCCTGCTACAGCGCCATCCAAGTGCGCGACGCCCGCTACGACGGCCGCTTCTTCACGGCCGTCAAGACCACGCGCATCTATTGCCGCCCGGTCTGCCCGGCGCGCACTCCCCTATCGAAGAACGTCGCGTTCTACGCCACCGCCGCGGCCGCGCAGGAGGCCGGCTTCCACCCGTGCCTGCGCTGCCGTCCCGAAACGGCGCCCGAGCTCGGCCCCGGGCACGAACTGCCGGCCGGCGTTGCGCGCGCGCTGCAACTGATCGAGCTGGGCGCGCTGGACGAAGACGGCGTGGACGCGCTGGCCCAGCGCCTGGGCATGGGGGAACGGCAGCTACGGCGCCAGTTCCGCCAGCATCTGGGCGCATCGCCCGTGGCGGTCGCCCAGACCCGGCGCGTACTGCTGGCCAAGCAGCTCATCCACGAAACGCATCTGCCGATGGCCGAGATCGCCTTCGCAGCGGGCTTTGGCAGCATCCGCCGCTTCAACGAGATATTCCTGGACCTGTTCGGGCGCGCGCCGGGCGCCTTGCGGCGCTCGGAAAAGCCCGAGGTGTCCGCGGGGCAGCATGGCGAGATCAAGCTGCTGCTGCGCTATCGGCCGCCCTACGACTGGGACGCCATGCTGGGCTTCCTGCGGCTGCGCGCCATTCCCGGCATCGAACAGGTCACGGACGACACCTATGCGCGCACCATCTGCCTGGACGGCGGCCAGGGCACGGTCACGGTGCGGCCGGGCACCGGCAATGCGCTGCAGGCAACGGTGCGCTTTCCCCGGCTGCAGGCGCTGCCGGCCATCATCGCGCGCCTGCGCCGCGTCTTCGACCTGGCGAGCGACCCCGTCGCCATCGCGGCGCAGTTCTCGCAGGATCCCGTCATGACCGCGCTGATCCAGGCCAGGCCGGGCCTGCGCGTGCCGGGCGCCTGGGACGGATTCGAGCTCGCCATGCGCGCCGTGCTGGGCCAGCAGATCACGGTGCTTGCCGCCATCCGCCTGGCCGGCAAGCTGGTGGCCGCGCATGGCGCGCCGATGGCCCGCCCGGAAGGCGCGCTGACGCATGTGTTCCCGCTGCCGGAGGCCGTGGCCGCCTCGGAACTGGCGTCTTTGGGCATGCCGCGCAGCCGCGCGGCGACGCTGTCGGCGGTCGCCGCGGCGGCCGTGGCGGACAAGCATCTCTTTGACGCCGCCGGCGGCCTGGAAGAGGCCGTGCGGCGCTTGCGCACGATCCGCGGCGTGGGGGAATGGACGGCGCAGTACATCGCCCTGCGCCAGTTGCGCGAGCCAGACGCGTTTCCGAATGCGGACATCGGCTTGATACGCGCACTGGAACGGCTGGAATCCCGCCCCTACAACCCGGCGCAGTTGCTGGCCCGGTCCGAGCCCTGGCGGCCGTGGCGCGCCTATGCGGCGCAGCACCTGTGGGCGGCGTGAGCGCGGCACCTGTCGGCGGGATGGGCGCGGCCGCGCGCCCGAAGCCTTACCACTGGGCGTCCGTGCCTTCCTGGAAATAGCCCACCAGGAAATCCACGAAGGCCCGCACCTTGGCGGACAGGTGGTGCCGTTCCGGGAAGACGGCGTAGATATCCGCCTGCGGCAGCGCATAGTCTTCCAGCACCTGAACCAGCCGGCCGCTGCGCAGATAGCGCGCCAGATCCCATTCGGCGCGCTGCAGGATGCCCAGGCCGGCCAGCCCCCAGGTCAGCGTCACCTCGCCATCGTTGCTGCTGAGGTTGCCGCGCACCTTCACGGTCTCGCTGCGCCGGCCCTTGGTAAAACGCCACATCCCGTAGGTGGCGTCGTTCTGGCGCAGCACGATGCATTGATGGCGCGCGAGCTCATGCGGGGTGGCGGGCACGCCGTGCAGCTTCAGGTAGCCGGGGGAGGCGCACACCAGGCGGCGATTGGGCGCGATCTTGCGCGCGATCAGGCTGGTATCCGGCAGGTCGCCGAAACGCACGGCGACGTCGAACGCGTCGCGCACGAAGTCGGCCGGCCGGTCGGTGAGCTGCAGTTGCAGCGCGACCTCCGGGTACTTCTGCGCGAACTCGGCGATGGCCGGCGCGATGTAGCTGCGGCCGAAGCCCAGCGGCGCGTTGACCTTGAGCAGTCCGCGCGGACTGGCCTGACGGCTGGCGATCTGCTCGTCCAGGTCGTCGATCTCGTCCAGGATGCGGCGGGCGCTTTCCAGGTAGACCTCGCCTTCGGCGGTCAGGCTCAGGCGGCGGGTGCTGCGGTTGAACAGCCGCACGCCCAGCCGCGCCTCGATCTGCGCCAGCCGCTTGCTGACCGCGGCGGGCGTGACGTCGAGCTCTCGCGCGGCCGCCGACATACCGCCAGCGCGCGCGAGCTCAACCACTAGCTGCAATTCACTGGAATGTCCCATGGGTATGGGCCCAGCGCCTCAATCGCGGAAGTTTTCGAACTGCAGCGGCAGGTCGACGTCCGTCTTCTTCAGCAGGGCAATGGCGGTCTGCAGGTCATCGCGCTTCTTGCCGGTGATGCGCAGCTTGTCGCCGTTGATCTGGGATTCCACCTTGAGCTTGGCATTCTTGATGGCGGCGATGAGCTTCTTGGCCACCGGCTGCTCGATGCCTTGCTTGATGGTGACCTTCTGGCGGGCGCCCCCCAGGTTTTCCAGGGGATCGGCCACGTCCAGGCAGCGCACGTCGATGCCGCGGGCCGACAGGCGGCCGCGCAGGATGTCCAGCATCTGCTTGAGCTGGAATGCGCTGGAGGCGACCTGGGTCACGACGAAGCCGTCCAGTTCGAACTTGGCTTCGGTGCCCTTGAAGTCGAAGCGAGTGGCCAGTTCGCGGTTCGCCTGATCGATGGCGTTGCTGAGTTCGTGTTTGTCGACTTCGGAGACGACGTCAAAAGTAGGCATGACACGGGTCCTGTGGGTGAGTGATGGAAGTGCTTACACCCGCCATTTTAGCGGTCCCGCGTCCGGCGTCACGTCGTCACCACCAACAGGCGCTCCGATTGCAGCGGATGCGGCATGACATGCGCCTCGATTCCATAGGCCAGATACAGATTCGCCGGCGTCAGCACCTGCGCCGGCGTGCCGGCCGCGATGCCGCGCCCCGCGCAGAGCAGCAGCAGGCGGTCGCACCAGCGCGCGGCCAGGTTCATGTCGTGCAGGATCACCAGTACCCCCGTATCGCCGGCGTGCGCCAGGCCGGCGGCCACGCGCAGCAGATCGCCCTGATGCTTGGGATCCAGGCTGGCGGTGGGTTCGTCCAGCAGCAGGTAGCGCGGCTCGCCGTCGGCGCGCGCCGCCTTGCACTGCACCAGCACCCGGGCGAACTGCACGCGCTGCTGTTCCCCGCCCGAGAGCTCGGGATAGCGGCGCGCCCCCAGATGCGACACGTCGGCCCAGCCCAGCGCCAGGTCCACCAGCGCATCCACTTGCCCGGGGGACAGTTCCGGAAACGGATAGGCACCCATGGCGACCACTTCGCGCACGTCCAGATCGAAGCTCAGCCCCGGCTTTTGCGGCAGCACCGCGCGCAGGCGGGCCTGCCGCCGGTGCGCCAGCCCGCGCAGGTCCGCGTCGCCCAGGCGCACCGATCCCGAATCGGGCGCCAGTTCGGCCGACATCGCGCCCAGCAGGGTGGACTTGCCCGCGCCGTTGGCGCCCAGCAGGCCTACGACTTCGCCGGGGCGCACCGCCAGCGACACCTGGTCCAGGATGCGATTGCCGCCGCGCGTCAGGATAAGGTTGTCGGCCGCCAGCATCATCCGTGCCTCCGGCCGCGTGCCAGCAGCCACAGGAAGAAGGGTCCGCCCACCAGGCTGGTGACCAGCCCGATCGGCAATTCGGCCGGCACCACGGCCACGCGCGCCAGCCAATCGGCCAACGTCAGCGCCAAGGCGCCGCCCAGCACGCAGGCCGGCAGCAGCCAGCGGTGGTTGGCGCCCAGCGTCATGCGCACCAGATGCGGCACCACCAGGCCGACGAAGCCGATGCCGCCCGTGGCGGCCACCAGCGGGCCCACGATCAGCGCGCACGCCAGCACGAGCTGCGCGCGCACGCGCTTGAGCGCATAGCCCAGATGCTGGGCCTCGCGCTCGCCCAGCAGCAGGGCATTCATGACCCGCCACTGGCGCATCAGCCACCACGACATCAGCAGCACCCACGGTCCCAGGAACGCCAGCAGCGGCCAGTTCGCGCCGGCCAGGCTGCCCATGGTCCAGAACGTCAGGTCGCGCAGTTGGGCGTCATTCGCCACGAAGGTGAACAGCCCGATCATCGCCCCCGCCACCGCGTTGATCGCGATGCCCGCCAGCAGCAGCCCCGCCATGCCGGGCACGCGCCGACCCAGTGTGTAGGCGCAGAAGGTGGCGATCAGGCTGCCGGCGAAGGCCGCCGGCGCCAGTATCCAGAAGCCGCCCGAGGTCAGCACGATGGCGGCCACCGCGCCCAGGGAACCGCCCGCCGAAATGCCGATCAGGCCCGGTTCGGCCAGCGGATTGCGGAACAGCGCCTGCATGGCCGCGCCGGAAATGGCCAGCGCGGCGCCGGCCACCAGGGCGAACAGCACGCGGGGCAGGCGGATGTCGATCAACACGTTGCGCCACAGCGCGTCGTCCGGCGCGGCCACCCACAGCAGCCGGGGCATGTCGCGCAGAGGAATCTGCACCGCGCCGCTGCTGCTGGCGGCCAGGGCGGCCACGGCCACGGCCGCCCCCAGCAGCGCCAGCGCCATGGGCGCCGAGATGCGTGTGGACGCGCGCCCCGCGCTAGCGCCCCATGACACCGGCAGCCTCCCGCTTGAGCTCGGTCAGCGCCAGCGGCAGGCGCGGCCCCATGCCCAGCAGCAGCAGGTCGTCCATGACGATCACGCGCTTGTGGGCGGCAGCGGGCGTGGAGGCGATGCCGGGCAGGCGCAGCAGCTTTTCCACGCCGCCCGAGGCGTCAATGGACGTGCTCGTGATGACGATCACGTCGGGCGCGAGCGCGCTGATCGCCTCGGCCGACACCGGCTTGTAGCCCTGCTGGTCTTTCAGCACGTTCACCAGCCCGGCCATCGCCATGACCTCGTTGGCGGCGGTGCCGCCCCCGGCGCCCTGCAGCGCGCCGGTGCGGTTAAGCAGCAGGACCGCCCGCGCATTGGTGACGGGAATCGCGTCCACCGCCGCGAGGTCGCGCGCAATGCCCGCCACCATGGTCTCGCCGGCGGGCGCCACGTCCAGCGCCTGGGCGATGTCGCGGATGCGCGCCTTCAGCGAATCGACGGACGGCGTATCCGGCACGGTCACGATGCGCACGCCGACGTCGCCCAACCGCTTGAGGGCGTCGGGCGGCCCCGCCTGTTCGGACGCCAGCACCAGGTCGGGCTTGAGCGCCAGCACGCCTTCCACCGGCACCGCGCGGTAATAGCCGACGCGCGGCAGCTTGGTCGCGGCCTCCGGGTACAGGCTGGAAAGATCGTCTCCCACCAGCCTGCCGCCCTGCCCCAACTGGTACACGATCTCTGTCACGCTGCCGCCCAGCGTCACCACGCGGGCGGGCGGCGCGGCCTGCGCGCCCGCCACCAGCAACCAGCCCGCCGCCACTGCCCACCATTTGTTCATCGCAGCTTCCTTGGATGCTCAAGCGGCCAGCGGCGCGCTGCACAGGCCGACCATCAGTTCGCGCCAGCCCGTGAGTTCCGGCTTGCCCGGCTTGCGCTCGCCGAAGAACTGCACGATCAGGTCGCCCGTGGATGCATATACCTCCAGCGAGGTCACCCAGCCGTCGGAGGTGGGCTTGTTGACCACCCAGGCCGACGCGATCGCGGTCGTATCCAGGTGCAGATTGAACTTCGGGTCCAGGACGTTGAACCAGGGGCCGGTGCGGCGCAGCGCCTGCACCGGGCCCGAATGGATCTGGATCATGCCGCGGTTGCCCACGAAACACATGATGGGCAGGCCGGATTCCGCGGCCGACTGCAGCATGCGTTCCACGGCGTCGGCCGGCACCGGCTGGGCCAGGTCTTCGCCGGCCGCCGTCAGGGCCGCCAGCCGCGATACCTTGAACTTGCGCAGCAGCGGAAAGAATTCGTGGGTGTCCTTCATGCCCAGCCAGGCTGCGCGCCAGGCCTGTGCATCCTCGACCTGTTCGGCGTCGGTGGCGGGGGCATAGGATTCGGCCACGGGCCATTGCGATTCCCCCGCGAACCGGGCGACCAGCGCATCGTAGGCGGCCGCGTCGGTGGCGTCGGTGCGGTAGACCTTGTGCACCGCCACGCCCGCGCCGTCAAAGAACTGCAGGCTGTGGCGCCCGTCCTGCTCGACCGCCCAGGCGGACTTCCAGGCGGTGAAGAACACCCGCAGGTCGATATCCGGTCCCAGCACCAGGCCCACCGGACCTTCGGCCTGAATGTCCAGATACGCGCCATGGCGCTCATGCACGCACCAGTCGTTGCGGGTCAGCGCCATGACTTCGCCCAGCGTGCCCAGTTCGCGGAAAATCGCTTGCGGCACGCCATGCAGCGCAGTCGCCCTCACGCCGCCACAGCCCGCGGCCACCCATTCGGCCTCGGACACGCCCAGCGCCTGGGCAAGATTGCGGGCGCGCAGCCCGGGCTGCGCCGCGGCCAGTGTCTCGTTGCGGGCGCGCAGTTCCTCGGCGCGTGTCGTGAAATCGGTATTCGTCATCGTAGGCCCTCCGGCCGGTGCCAAACATTGCTGAAAAGCCGCCGCCGAGTCCGGTCGCGCCGGATGGCGGCGGGCCGAACTCAATACTGGTAAGTCAATGAGACGCGCACGCTGCGCCCCGGTTCCGTGTACCAATCCACCGGGCGCGGAATCGTGTTGGCGCCCGCGGTCGGCACGTTGATGGCCTCCCAGTACTTCTTGTCGAACAGGTTGAACACGCCAGCCTGCACCTGCAAACCCTTCACCGCGGCCGGGCGCCAATACCCCATCAAATCCACCACCCCGTAGCCCGGCGCCTTGAAGTCGGGATTGGGCGCGTCGGCCGCGGCGTCGGGATACTCGACCTTGTTGCGTTGCAGCGCGGTGGTCAGCAGCGCGTCCACGCCCCACACGTCGCGGCCGTAGCCCAGGCCCAGCACCGCCTTCAGCGGTGCCACGGAATTCAGGTACTGGCCCGTGCCCTCGTCCTTGCCCACGGCCCAGGCCAGCGAGCCCCAGGTGCGCCAGCCGGGCGCGAACTTCCAGTGAGCGCTGGCTTCGGCGCCGTAGATCCGGACCTTTGCGCGATTCACGTTGCCCGTCACGCCCAGCGGGTACTGCCCGGCCCAGCCCGGCTGCCACTGCGGCGAGCCTGCGTTCAGCGGCACATCGCCATCGATAAAGTTCTGATAACGATTATCAAACAACGATACCGCACCGCCCAGGTCGTCGGAACCGATCTTGGCGCCCAGTTCCCAGCCCTTGCTGGTTTCGGGCTTCAGATAGGGGTTGCCCACGCGCAGGTAGGTGCCCGGGCCGCCGTAGTTGGTGTAGAGCTGCGTGGCGCTGGGCGCCTTGAAGCCATAGGCGTACTGCGCGTAGAGGCTCAGCTCGTCGGCCGCCTTCCACGTGGCCAGCAGCTTGGGCGAGAAGCGGCTGCCGCTGTTGGACGGCGGCAGCGCGCCCGCGTTGGGATTGCTCTCGTAGCTGGCGCTGGACTGCGGCCGCTGCTCGTAGTGGTCGTAGCGCAGGGCCGGCATGACGGTGTAGCGGCCGTCGGCGAAGCTGAACTCGTCCTGCACCCACAAGGCCCACTGGTTGCCCTTGGACTGCGGGACGTCGGCCTGGTTGGTATGCAGCATGTCGCACGAACGCGGGCCGAACGGCGCCGGCAGGCCCGGACGGATCGTCGGGCAGTTGTCGTAGCCGCTGGAGTTCTGTTCGGTCTTGTTGCCGTACCACTCGCCGCCCACCGTCCATAGCTGCGACACGGTCGCGCCCGCCAGCCGCTTGGTCAGTTCGCCGTTCACGCCGAACAGCGTCTGCTGGATGGAATTGCTGCGGCCATAGGGACCGTTGGGGAAACCGTAGCGGAAAGGATCGCCGGGAATGATGCGGGCGCGCGAATCGACGCCGCGTATGCCGTTTTGCGAGTTATCCAGCCGCAGGCGCTGCCAGTAGACGACCGCGGTGGCCGTGTCGATCAGGCTGCCGGCGCCGGGCGCGGCGTAGGCGTAGTCCAGCGACACGCGCTCGCGCTCGGTCTCTTTGCTGGTGCTGTTCTCACCCGGCAGATAGCTGGTGCCCGCGCCCTGTTCGAACATGCTGTCGATGTCGGCGTCGCGCTTGAAGTATTCGCCCGTCAGACCGAAGCGGTGGCCGCCTTCGACCCGCTGCTGCAGCTTCAAGAGGAAGCTGCGCTGATCGTAGTCTTCCGGGCTGGGCTTGCTGCGCGCCGGGCCATACCCGCCCACGTCGCCACGGTTGTCCAGTTCATGGCCATTGCGCACGCCGGCCTGCACCAGCCAGAACGTGTTGCTGTGGATCTGGCCGGCCAGCGCGGCGTTGGCGCCCCAGCTGCGGTCGGCGGAATCGTAGTCGGTCTTGGCCAGCGCGCCGAAGGTCTTGCCGTCCGTCAGCAGGTCCGACGGGTTCAGCGTATGCAGGTCGGCAATGCCGGAAATCGCGCCGGACCCGCCGCCGCTGGCGTCCGCGCCGCGCACGATATCCAGGCGCGACAGGCTGTTGAAGTCCACTGCTTCAAGGCCGCCCTTCACGCCGCGCGCGCCGTCGTCCAGCCATGGCAGGCGGATGCCGTCCACCCGGGTCAGCACGCGGTCCTGGTCCAGGCCCCGGATGTTGATGCTGTTGTTCTGGCGATTGAAGCTCACGCCCGGCTCGGCGCGCTTGCCCAGGTCGCTCCAGTTCCTGATCTGCAGGTCGTCCATGCGCCTGCGGTCGGTGCTGGTATCCCAGGCCGGCGTGACGGCCGCGCCCTCTCCGTCGACCTGGACCGGCGCCAACTGCGTCACGCCGCCCTGCGGCTGCGACTGCAGCACGAACACGCCGGCGCTGCGTTCGGACACGCCCAGGCCGCTGCCCGCCAGCAGGCGCGAGAAGCCTTCATGCACGGAGTACACCCCATCCAGCCCGGCCGTGCGGCGCTGCCCCACCAGCGCGGCGTCGAACAGCACCGTCACGCCCGCGCTGTCCGCGAAACGCGGCAACGCATCGGCCAGCGCCCCCGCCGGAATGCGATACCCGCGCGCATCGGCCTGCGCGACGGTCTGCGCCTGCGCGCCGGCCGAAGGCAGCACCGCGGCGCACGCGGCGGCCACGGCCAGCGCGGCCTGCATCGCGGCGGCAAATCGGGTCAGCCGGCATTGCTCGCCTTGGGCTGGTCGGGAGCCGCTTGCGCGGCCGGCAGGGAAATAAGCCATGGTCGTCCTTTCGATCCAACAGGTATCGGCATTTGTTTGCCTATACAGACCATGACCCTCGTGAAAACCAGACCGGACAGCGCTGCCTCCGATAATTTGTAAAAGTTCAGGCGCCCAACGGTGCGCGCGGCGCGATCGTCACCCAATACGGCGTGCGGTAACGCACCTGCACGGGCAAGGTCGCCGGCAAGGCGGCCAGCACCGCATCGGTGTCGTGCAGTTGAAAAGCGCCCGAGATGCGCAGATGCGCGATCTCGGGATCGCAGCGCACGATGCCCTGCCGGTACCGCGCCAGTTCGGCGGCAAAGGCGTCCAGCCGCAATTGGCTGGCGTACAGCACGCCGCGCATCCAATCCCCGGCATGCGGGTCGGCGGGCGCCGGCGGCGAAACGCCTTCCGGCGTCAGGCTGCCCTGCTCGCCAGCCGCCAGGCTGACAAAGCGGCCCGGCTGCGCGGCACTGCTGACCCGCACCCGCCCCTCTTGCACGCTGACCTGGCAACGCGCGCCCTCCTGGCGCACGCAGAAGCGCGATGCCTGCGCCTCGATATCGCCCTGACGCGTGCGCACCACGAAGGGTCGCGGATGCGTGGCCGGATCCGCCACCGCATGCACGGCGATCTCGCCGGACCGCAGACGCAGCAAGCGCGTCGAGTCATCGAACAGCACGTCGACGGCGCTGGCGGTATTCAGATGCAAGGTCGAGCCGTCGGCCAGCGTCACGTCGCGCCGCTCGCCGGCCGCGCTGCGGTAGTCGGCGCGCCAGTCCATGGGGCCGGCGCGCCACGCCGCCCAGCCGGCCGGTCCGGCCACCACCAGCGCCACCAACGTCTTCAGGGCGGCGCGGCGGCTCTTGAACGCGGGCCGGTTCAAGGTGGCCATGCCCAGCGCCGAGGGAATCAGCCCGAAGCGCGCATTCACGCGCTGCGCGCGCTGCCAGGCGTGTTCGTGCTCGGCCTTGCTGGCGCGCCATTGGGCGCACGCGCGCACGTCGGCGTCGGTGGCCCGGTCCGAGCTCAGGCGCAACAGCCAGCGCGCCGCTTCGCGCGCGACGTTGCGCTCGACGGGCGGCAATTCGCCCGCGCCCTCCGCGTGCGCGCTCAGATCACCGCCATGATGCATTGCTCAAGCCCTTTTGCGATGTAGCGGTGTACGGTGCGCAGCGATACCTTCAGCCGTTCGGCGATCTCCGCGTGGCTCAGGCCTTCAAGCTGCGCCATCAGGAAGGCCTGGCGGGCGGGCAGCGGCAGGCCCGCCAGCATCTCGTCGATCTCCTGCAGCGTTTCCAGGATGATCAGGCGCTGTTCCGCCGACGGGGCGAGCGCCTCGGGCATCAGCGCAAGCGCTTCCTGATACGCCAGTTCCACCGAACGGCGGCGATGATGATTCAACAGCAGGCGCTTGGCGATCGTGGTCAGGTAGGCGCGCGGTTCGCGCAAGGCGTCCAGCTCGTGGCGATGGCGCAGCACCCGGACGAACGTGTCCTGGGCCAGATCGGCGGCATCGAAGCTGTTGCCCAGCTTGGCGCGCAGCCAGCCATGCAGCCACCCGTGATGGGTTCGGTACAGAAGATGAACGGTGTCGCCTGAGGCGAGCACGGGATTCGGCACGGATGGCTCCCTGGACTCAATTACAAATAGCAATCAATCTCATTCTAAATGGAAAACCATGATTTAGGTCAAGTCCGCGCCAGAAGCTTTGCGGGGATATCATGCGCACAGATCCGGCCGCCTCCCGCGGCCCTGCTTTCCACAGGCTGACTCCATGCTCTATGCCGCCATCAAATTCGTCCACGTCATGGCCGTGATCCTCTGGGTGGGCGGCATGCTGTTCGCGCACTGTTTCCTGCGGCCGGCGGCCGCGCAGCTGGAACCGCCGGTCCGGCTGCGGCTGATGGCCTCGGTGCTGGGACCGTTCCTGAATGCCGTGCTGGCGGCCATCGTGCTGATCCTGCTGACCGGCGCCGCGATGATCGGGCAGGAAGCCAGCCAGGCGGCGCAGACCGGCGGCGCGTTCTTCATGCCCCCTAGCTGGACCCTCATGGCCGCGGGCGGCATCGTGATGACGGCCATCTACGGCTATATCCGGTTCGTCCTCTACACGCGGCTTGCCGCTGCCGTCGCCGCATCGGCCTGGCCAGCGGGCGGCCAGGCGATGGCCGGCATCCGCCGCTGGGTGGGCGTCAACCTGCTGCTGGGCATCGCCATCGTGGCCGTCATCTTCATGGGATAGCGGGAAAAGGCCGTCCCATGTCCCGCACCGAACGGCTTCTGGACCTGCTGCAGACCCTGCGCCGCCACCGGCTGCCCGTCAGCGGCCACCGGCTGGCCGCCGAAATGGGCATCAGCCTGCGCACGCTGTACCGCGATATCGCGACCCTGCAATGCCAGGGCGCCGAGATCGAGGGCGAGCCGGGCGTGGGCTATGTGCTGCGCCCCGGCTTCCTGCTGCCGCCGCTGATGTTCAGCACCGAGGAGATCGAGGCGCTGGTGCTGGGCACGCGCTGGGTGGCGGGGCGCTCGGACGAGCACCTGGGACTGGCCGCGCGCAATGCGCTGGCCAAGATCGGCGCGGTGCTGCCGCAGGAACTGCGCGACGAGCTGGATGCCATCCCGCTGCTGGTCGGCCCCAGCTCGGAGGCGGTCGTCGACCGCATCGACGTCGCGCTGATCCGCCAGGCCATCCGCGCCGAGCAAAAACTGGAAATCACGTATCGCGACGACAAGGGCTCGGATTCGGCCCGCGTGATCTGGCCGTTCGCGCTGGGCTTCTTCGACAGCGTGCGCATCGTCATGGCCTGGTGCGAATTGCGTGGCGACTTCCGCCATTTCCGCACGGATCGCATCGCCACCCTGGCCCCCGGGGGCCGCTATCCCCGGCGCCGGCACGCGCTGCTGAAGGAGTGGCGCGCGCTCAACCATGAGCAGAAAAAGTGCTGACGCACACTACTGCCAAAAACTGACAGCACCCCTCTCTACCATGCACGCATCAACCACCAGGAGCGCGTCATGTCAGACACCAATTTCGTCATCTTCTACGTAGAAAAGCCCGAAGCCAGCGCCGCGTTCTACAGCGCCCTGCTACAGCGCCCGCCGCTTCAAAGCTCGCCCACTTTCGCGATGTTCGCGCTCGACTCCGGGCTGATGCTGGGCCTGTGGTCGCGCTACGCCGTGGAACCCGCCGCGGCCGGACGCGGCGGCGCCTCCGAACTGGCCTTCACCGTGGCCGACGCCGACGCCGTCAACCAGCGCCATGTGGACTGGAGCCTGCGCGGCCTGCCCATCCTGCAGGCGCCCACCGGCATGGACTTCGGACACACCTTCGTCGCACTGGACCCCGACGGCCATCGCCTGCGCGTCTTCGCGCCGGCGATGGCGCCCGCCGCCGTCTGACCGTAGTACGCCGCAAGCACCCTGCCCGATCAGCCAGTCCTACCCTCGCTCAGGTCACGGCGGACCGCTGCTTGAACTCCGGCTTGTCCCAGGCGCGGCTGTCCAGCACGTCCTTCAGGATATCGACGGCGTCCCAGACATCGGCGTAGCCGAAGTACAGCGGCGTCAGGCCAAAGCGCAGCACCTCGGGTTCGCGGTAGTCGCCGATCACGCCGCGCGCGATCAGGGCCTGCATCACCTCGAAGCCATTGGGGTGGCGAAAGCTCACGTGGCTGCCGCGTTCCGCGTGCTTGCGCGGCGTGACGAGCGTCAGCGGATGGTCCGCGCAGCGCGATTCGACCAGCGCGATGAACAGGTCGCCCAGCGCCAGCGACTTCCTGCGCACATCGTCCATGCCGGCGGCATGCGCCACGTCCAGGCCGCACTCGACCAGCGACAGCGACACGATCGGCTGCGTGCCGCACAGATAGCGGCGGATGCCGCCCGCGGGCTCGTAGGCCACGGCCATGTCGAAGGGCCGCGTGTGGCCCCACCAGCCCGACAGCGGTTGCCAGAAGTCCTTGGTGTGGCGCGGCGCCACCCAGATGAAGGCGGGCGAGCCCGGGCCGCCATTCAGGTACTTGTAGGTGCAGCCCACCGCGAAGTCGGCGTCGGCGCCGTTCAGGTCCACCGGCACCGCCCCCGCCGCATGCGCCAGGTCCCAGATGGCCAGCGCGCCGCGCTCGTGCGCCAGCGCCGTCACCGCGGCCATGTCGTGCATCTGGCCGCTGCGGTAGTTCACGTGCGACAGCAGCATCACGGCGACGGAATCGTCCAGCGCCTGATCCAGCGGCAGGTCGTCATCGATCAGGCGCATCTCGTAGCCCTGTTGCAGCAGGTCGATCATGCCCTGGATCATGTACAGGTCCGTGGGAAAGTTGTCGCGCTCGGACAGGATGACGCGCCGCCCGGGGCGCGCTTGCTGCTGGATGCGCAGCGCGGCGGCCAGCGACTTGAAGATATTCAGGGAGGTCGTGTCGGTGATGACCAGTTCGCCCTCGCGCGCGCCCAGCAGACTGCCCAGCTTGTCGCCCAGGCGGGCCGGCAGTTCGAACCAGCCCGCCGTGTTCCAGCTGCGGATCAGGCCGGTGCCCCATTCCTGGGTGATCACGTCCGCGGCGCGGGCGGCGGCGGTCTTGGGCATCACGCCCAGCGAATTGCCGTCCATGTAGAGCACGCCGGGCGGCAGCTCGAACCGGTCTTTCAGGGACGCCAGGGGGTCCTGGCCATCGGCGCGCACGCAGGCTTCGCGGGTGTTCATGGTCACTTCCTTCGAGCAATGTCCTGGCTACATACTATCAGCGCACCCAGGCTCAAAAATTGCAAAACCCACGGTGACACACCTAGGTTTTCCGCATTAAATTGCACATCTGCCAGATTTTTAGAATTGGATTGCAATATGCAGATCGATGCCATAGACCAGCGCATTTTGTGCCGCCTGCAGGAAAACGGCCACCTGAGCAATCAGGACCTGGCCGAGCAGGTGGCGCTGTCGCCCTCGTCGTGCCTGCGGCGCGTGCGCGCCCTGGAAGAAGGCGGCTTCATCCGGAACTACCGCGCGGTGCTGGATGCCGAGAAACTGGGCTTCGAACTGGAGGCCATCGTCCACGTGTCGCTGGACCAGTCCCGCATCGGCTGGCACGAGGCATTCCTGGCCGGCATCGCCCTGCACGACGAGATCACCGAAGCCAGCATCGTGACCGGCGCGTCCAACTACATCCTGACCGTGCGCACGCGGAATCTGACGGCGTTCTCGCAGTTCGTCGAAGACAAGCTCAGCAAAATCCCCGGCGTGCGCGACCTGTGCTCGCACATCGTCATGCGCAAAGTGAAGAACCGGGACGGCATGCTGCCGCTGGCAAGCTGGCGCTGAGGTCCGTACGCGCCGGGCGCGGCCGCGGGCGGACGCCGGCGGGTCAGGCCGCGCCGTGGCGCAGGAAGCCGAACACCGTCACGAAGTGGCAGGCCGTGCCGGCCATGACGAACAGATGCCAGATGCCGTGCGCGTGGCGCCAGCGCTTGTCGTTCACGTAGAACAGGGTGCCGGCGGTATAGATGGCGGCCCCCGCCAGCAGCCAGCTGAGCCCGGCCGAGGACAGGGCGCCCGCGATCGGGGCGGCGAACAGCACGCCCAGCCAGCCCATGGCCAGGTACAGCGGCAAGGCGGGCGCGGCCCCGCGCGCCCACCACAGCTCGCGGCCGATACCGGCGAAGGCCAGCAGCCAGATCGTCACGCCCATGGCGGCGCCCCAGGCATGGTCCACCGGCCCGAACGCCAGCGGCGTGTAGGTGCCGGCGATCAGCAGATAGATGGCGCAGTGGTCCGCCTTGGCCCACATGGCTTTCCTGCGGCCCTGGGAACAATGGAACAGCGCCGACGACGCATACACGGCAATCATCGATGCCGCGAACACCGCGCAGGCAACGATCTGCCGCGTATCCACCTGCAATTCGGCCGCGCGCGTGATCAATGCACCCGACGCCAGCACCGCCAGCGCCAGGCCGGCCAGATGCGTCACGCCGTTGAATCGTTCGCCTTCCTGCATACGCGCTCCCGCGCCGGCCACGCGCCAGCGTGCTCCATCATGGCGGCCTTGTGTGACAGACGCAGGTCAGTCCCCCGCGACGGCGCGGCGACTTATTACCTGCGGCTATATTTTTACTATTCCTTATGCTTTGTGGAAAAATAGGCCGGTTGTTAGAGTGCCGCTACGCCGGAGGGCATCGCAGGCCCACATGCTCTCCACAGCGATATCGCCTATCCGTGGAGCATTGCCATGAAACTCTTCCGTACGCTTGTCATCGCCGGCCTAGTGCAAGTGGCCGCCCTGTCCGCCGCACATGCGCAGTCGGGTCTGGACCAGATCAAATCCGCCGGCGCGTTCAAGATCGGCACCGAAGGCACCTACGCGCCCTTCACGTTCCACGATGCCTCCGGCCAGCTTACCGGCTTTGACGTGGAAATCGGCCGCGCCATCGCCGAACGCCTGGGCGTGAAGGCCCAGTTCGTCGAAGGCAAGTGGGACGGCCTGATCGCCGGCCTGGATGCCAAGCGCTACGACGCCGTCATCAATCAGGTCGGCATCACCGACGCGCGCCGCGCGAAGTACGATTTTTCCGACCCCTACATCTCGTCGGCCGCCGTGCTGATCGTGCGCGACGACAACACCAGCATCAAGTCGTTCGCGGACCTGAAGGGCAAGAAATCCGCCAATACGCTGACCAGCAATTTCGGCAAGCTGGCGCAAAGCCATGGCGCGGAAGTGATCGCGGTGCAGGGCTTCAATGAAGCCATCGACCTGCTGACCTCCGGCCGGGTCGAAGCCACCGTGAACGACAACTTGTCGTTCCTGGATTTCAAGAAGCAGAAGCCCAACGCCCGCGTGAAGATCGCCGCCACCGACAAGACGGCGGAGTTCAGCAATTCCGGCGTGCTGATCCGCAAGGGCAATCCCGAGCTGCAGGCCGCCATCAACAAGGCGCTGGCCGACATCAAGGCGGACGGCACCTACAAGACCATATCGGTCAAATACTTCGGCACGGACCTGTCGGCGCAGTAAGACACTGGAGCGCACATGACGCTGCCCACCTGGCTGCACACCGTCCTGCCCGACTGGCTGCTGGCGAAGATTGGCGAATGGTCGGTGCCGGCCTGGGTGCAGCTCATGGCGGACTCGTTCTGGCCCCTGCTGCACGCCGGGCTGGTGTTCACGGTGCCGCTCACGCTGATGTCCTTTGCGCTGGGCCTGGCGCTGGCCTTCGTGGTGGCGCTGATCCGGCTGTTCGGCCCCGCCCCGCTGGTGGCGGTGGTGCGTTTCTATGTCTGGCTCATCCGCGGCACGCCGCTGCTGGTGCAGCTTTTCGTGATCTTCTACGGCCTGCCCAGCCTGGGCATCGTGCTGGATCCGCTGCCCGCCGCGCTGATCGGCTTCACGCTGAATGTGGGCGCCTACAACTCCGAGGTGATCCGCGGCGCCATCGAATCCATCACCAAGGGCCAATGGGAAGCGGCGTACTCGTTGAGCATGACGCGCGGCCAGGCCCTGCGCCGCACCATTCTTCCGCAGGCGGCCCGCGTGGCCGTGCCGCCGCTGTCGAATTCCTTCATCGCGCTGGTCAAGGACACCTCGCTGGCAGCGGTGCTGACCGTGCCCGAGATCTTCCAGGCCGCGCAGCGCATCGCCGCCGTCACCTATGAACCGCTGATCCTCTACACCGAAGCCGCGCTGATCTACCTGGCGTTCAGTTCCGTCCTGTCGGCGGCCCAGGTGCGCCTGGAGCGCCGCTTCGGCCAGCATGCGGTGTTTACCGAGAAGACCCGATGATCCGCCTGGAAAAAATCGAAAAGGCATTCGGCGGCAATCCCGTGCTCAAGCAGGTGGATGTGCGGATCGCCGAAGGCAGCGTGACCGCCCTGATCGGCCCCTCCGGCAGCGGCAAGAGCACCCTGCTGCGCTGCGTGAACCTGCTGGAAGTGCCCGACCGCGGCACGCTGGAAATCGGACCGGAGACGGTCGACTTCCAGCCCGGCCGCAAGCTGGCCCGCGAACAGGTCCAGCGCGTGCGCAAGCAGACCGGCATGGTGTTCCAGAACTTTCAGTTGTTCCCGCACCAGACCGTGATCGGCAATGTCATGGAAGGCCTGCTGACGGTGCAGAAGTGGCCGGCCGCCCGCGCCCGCGCGCGGGCGGAAGAACTGCTGCGCAAGGTCGGCATGCAGGAAAAGGCGGACGCCTGGCCCGCCAATCTGTCGGGCGGACAGCAACAGCGCGTGGCGATCGCCCGCGCGCTGGCCCCCGCACCGCGCGTGCTGCTCTGCGACGAACCCACCTCGGCGCTGGATCCCGGCCTGGCGGCCGAAGTGGTGGACGTGCTGCGCCAGCTTGCCGCCGAAGGCATGACCATGCTGATGGCCACGCATGACCTGCGCCTGGCCGCCAGCGTATCGCGCGAAGTGGTGTTCCTGCTGGACGGCCGCGTGGTCGAATCCGGCGATTCCCGCACGGTGTTCACGCGGCCCGCGGACCCCCGCACCGCCGCCTTCATCTCGACGCTGACACAGGAATCGGGGCTGCAGTAGCCGCTATTTCGACGGCAGGGACCCGGCCGGATCGACCGCCTGGCCGTCGTAGCGCAGTTCGAAGTACAGCCCCACCTGCTTGCTGTCGCTGTTGCCCATTTCGGCGATCTTCTGCCCCTGGGTGACGCGCTGCCCTTCCTTGACCAGCAGTTTGCTGTTGTGGGCGTAGATGCTCAGGAAGCTGGCGTTGTGCTTGACGATCACCAGGTGGCCGTAGCCGCGCAGGCCGCTGCCGGAGTAGGCCACCGTGCCCGGCGCCGCGGCCACGACCGGCGTGCCCGACGTATTGCTGATCACGATGCCGTTCGAATGCGCGCCGTCATACCCGCGCGTGACCTTGCCCTGCGCGGGCCAGACCAGCGAGATCGCGCCCGGCGGAGCGGTGCGCCGCTTGCCCGCCGTCGCGGTCGGCTGCTTGGACGGCTGCGGCTTGCTGCGGGCCTTGCTGGGGGTGGACGCGCGCGCCTGTCCGGCGGGCGGATCGACCCGCAGCACCTGGCCGACCTCGATCGAATTGGAATTGGACAGCTTGTTCCATCGGACCAGGTCGCCCACGCTCACCCCTTCCTTGCGCGCGATCTGGTACAGCGTGTCGCCCGACTGGACCCGGTAGTAGCCCGGCTGGACCTTGGTGGTGCCGCAAGCGGACAGCAGCACCAGCATCGCCGCCATCAGCGCGCCCAGCCACAGGCGGGTGCAGGGTCCCGCGCGGCGGGAACCGGCGGGCGCGGCGGAAAAGGTCAAGGTCGAGACTCGCAAGTTCGAAACGGGCAAGGAAAGCGCAGAAACCTGGGGCACTGGGTGGCGTGTCGGAACTAAGTGCGCTCAAGGGTACCAAGAAATTGGGAACGCTTGGCATAGAATGCCTGCATGCCATATCCGACCAGCCTCTTGCGCACGATGCGCGCCCTGCGCGCCCAGGGCGTGCTGTGGCTGGCGCTTTTGGCCCTGGCGCTGCGCGCCCTGGTTCCGTCCGGCTACATGCCCGATGCCCGCGCGCTGCACGACGGCCGGCTGGAGGTCACGTTCTGCTCGGCCGCCGGCAACCTGTCCGTGCTCAGCGTCGCGTTGTCCCCGGACAAGGCCGGCAAGGCGGGCCACGATGCCGCCGGCACCGGCGCGCAATGTCCCTTCGGCCTGCTCGCGCACGTCGCGCCCGCCCCCTCGTCCGCGCTGACGCCCATCCTGCCGACGGCGGCCGCAGAGCCGCCGGTTGCTCCCCCGCATCGCGCCGTTCCCGCACAGCCCGCACAGGGCCCGCCGCTGGGTTCCCGAGCCCCACCGCTTCTGGCCTGACGCCGTTCCGGGCCTGCCCATACCGATAGACACCTTTTCGGTGCGGACAGGCGCCACCGCGCGGCTTTGCCGCGCCCTGCCGACACGTCACCCAGAGGTATACATGCATTCCCTCTTTCCGCACGCGCGTGCTGGCGCGATGCGCGCCGCCGCCCCCGATCCGCGACGGCGCCTGCTGCTGTCTTCCCTTGCCCTGCTGGCCCTGACCGGCTGCGGCCCCGACGCCCCGCCGCTCAACGGGATGGACCTGTCCGGCATGCCGGCGGGAGACTTCCAGTTGCAGGACACCGATGGCCAGGAGCGCCGGCTGGCCGACTACCGCGGCCATCCCGTCATGCTGTTCTTCGGTTTCACGCAATGCCCGGACATCTGCCCGACGGCGTTGACCCGCGCCGTCGAGATCAAGGGCCTGCTGGGCGCGGACGCCGACAAGCTGCGGATCCTGTTCATCACCGTCGATCCCGAGCGCGACACGCCCGAGATCCTGCGCGCGTACACGCAGGCCTTCGACCCGGGCTTTGTCGGCCTGCGCGGCACGGCCGAAGAGACCCGCGCCGCCGCCCAGTCCTTCAAAGTCTTCTATCAGAAGGTCCCCACCGGTTCGTCCTACACCATGGACCACACCGCGCTGACCTACATCATCGACGCCCAGGGCAAGCTGCGCCTGGCCCTGCGCCATCAGCAAAGCGCGCAGGAATGCGCGCAAGACCTGCGCACCGTGCTCTGACCCCCGCAAAGGAAACCATCATGAAGAAAATCTCGCTCAAGCCCCTGGCCGCCCTCTTCGCCTTCTGCGCGCTGGCCGGATTCGGTCACGCCGCCCTGGCTCAGGACGCCGCCCTGTCGGTGGAAGACGCCTGGGTGCGCGCCACGGTCCCCAATCAGCACGCGACCGGTGTGTTCATGCGCCTGACGTCCGCCGCGCAAGGGCGGCTGGTCGCCGTGGAATCCCAGGCGGCCAAGCATGTCGAAGTGCATGAGATGGCGATGCAGGACAACGTCATGAAGATGCGCCAGGTGCCCGGCATAGACCTGCCCGCCGGTCAGGCCGTCGAACTCAAGCCCGGCGGCTACCACGTCATGCTGATCGATCTGGCCAGACAGATCACGCCGGGCGATCACGTCCAACTGACGCTGGTCGTGGAGGACGCGGCGCGTCAGCAGCGGCGCGTGCCCGTGGACGCGGTGGCGCGGCCATTGAACGCCCCGGCCGCGCCCGCCGCCGGCCACGGCCATTGATCGATGGGCCAGCGGGACGCTTGCGCCGGACCGTCCTTGCCGTAAAAATCGGGGACAAATGGCGCCGGCCCTGGCCAGCGTCTCCCCCTGATTCACCATACAATGCCAGCACATCCCCCGCCCGCGCCTTCCACGGCCAGGCGGCAGCCGGCCCCTCCCGCCGCGCGCCGGATGCCAGCGTTCCGCGCAGCCGGGCGCCCGTAACTGCCGGCTGGTTGGCCGGCGCCCTTGTGTCTGGATATGCCCGGTAGTTCCGCCTTTTCATTCCTGCGTACCCTCTGCAGCCTGCGCTGGCTCGCCATCGCGGGCCAGGCCGCCACCATCCTGCTGGCCAGCAGCGTGCTGGGCCTGGACCTGCCGCTGGAACCGCTGTGGGTCGGCGTGGGCGTGCTGATCGGCTTCAACGTCTACGCCAGCCTGCGCCTGCGCCATCCCCGCGACCTGTCCCATGCCACGGCCTTCGGCCATTTGTTCGTCGACATGGCGGTGCTGGCCTGGATGGTGGGCTGGAGCGGCGGCATCAGCAACCCGTTCGGGACGATGTTCCTGATCCTGACCGCGCTGGCGGCCCTGGCGCTGCCTCGCAACTGGGCGTTGGCGGCGGCCCTGGCCGGCGTGCTGGGCTATGCCGCCGCCGCCATTTTCGGTCAGCCCCTGCGCGGCGACGTCGATACGCACAACCTGCTGCTGTGGGGCCTGGGCGCCAATTTCCTGATTTCGGTGGTGGTGGTGCTGGTGTTCTCGACCCGCCTGGCGTCGGACCTGCGCGCGCGCGAACGCGAACTTGCGCGCCTGCGCGAACGCTTCACCCGCAACGAAGGCATCGTCGCCCTGGCGACGCACGCCGCCGCGATGGCGCATGAACTCAACACGCCCCTGGCCACCATGACCCTGCTGACCGACGAGATCGCCGCCGAGGTCCATGACGAGGACCTGCGGGCGGACGTCGCCACCCTGGGCCAATTGCTGGCCCTGTGCCGGGAACGCATCCGCAACCTGGCGGTCCCAACTGCCGTGGACCTGGTCCGCGTGGTGGGGCAATGGCGCCTGATCCGGCCCACCATCGACCTGCAGCGCTCGGGCACCCTGCCCACCAGCCTGCGGGTGGATCCGGCCATCGCCCATCTGCTCCAGGCCCTGTTGAATAACGCGGCGGACGCCGGCGAAGCCGCCGAAGCCCCTCGCGTGCACCTGCATCTGGAATACGGTTATGGCGCGCTACGCGGTGAAGTCCGGGACTACGGACGGGGTTTCGATCCCGACCAGACCCTGCTGCCCGCGACCAGCCTGTTCAACAGCGGCAAGCCGGGAGGGCTGGGCGTGGGCCTGGCGCTGTCGCATGCCACCGTCGAACAGATGGGCGGCGAAATGACCATGACCGCTGCCGATGGCGGCGGCACCCGCATCCGCTTCTACCTGCCCCTCGGCAACCCCGGGACCTGAATGTGATGAATGCAAACGATCTTGGCCTGCTGATCGACGACGACGAGCTCTATGTGCGCACCCTGCAGCGCAGCCTGTCGCGCCGCGGGCTGGAAACCAGAACGGCCACCGGCATCGCCGAAGCCCTGCGCGTGGCCGAGGAAATCCGCCCCGCCTTCGCCCTGGTGGACCTGCGCCTGGGCGAAGACTCCGGCCTGACCCTGATCCGCCCGCTGCGCGCCCTGCGCGCGGACATGCGGATCCTGCTGGTCACCGGCTACGCCAGCGTGGCCACCGCCGTCGAGGCCATCAAGCGCGGCGCGGACGACTACCTGCCCAAGCCGGCCACGGCGCCGATGATCCTGCGCACCCTGGGCCTGGTGAAGCCGGAAACAGTTACCATCGAAACGACCATGACGCCGTTGCACCGCCTAGAATGGGAGCACATTCACCAGGCCCTGCACGAAACCGGCGGCAATGTTTCCGCGGCGGCGCGTCTCCTGGGCATGCACCGGCGCTCCTTGCAGCGCAAGCTGGCAAAAAAACCGGGGCCGGAACGCGAAGTCGTAGCGGACTGATTTGTGCGGGTGCGACACATATCCGCCACACCGCTCTGTGCAGGTGCGACATATCGTCGCACCCCTGCGCTTCCTCCGGGGCGTCTGCTCCCCTAGGAAAACCCTGAATCTGCCGCCTAGTGGCCAGATTCCTCCCAGGCAATGCGACCATTCGTCGCACGCTTGACCCAGATCAAACCGATAGGATGGACGTTGCTGCTTGGCAGCATTCCAGTCTGCTGCCCTGCAGCATTTCCCACCTTCCATCCAAGGCTGTACGTGAAACACCCCCTCCTTGCGACCCTTACGCGCATTTTCGGCGTCGGCGCGGTCATGCTGCTTGGCGGCTGCAACATGGAAATCCTCTCCCCCAAGGGAGATATTGGCATCCAGGAAAAGACGTTGCTGCTGACCGCGACCGGGCTCATGCTCCTCGTCGTGATTCCAGTCCTCTTCATGATCGTGGCTTTTGCCTGGAAATACCGCGCATCCAACACCAAAGCTGACTACCAGCCCAAGTGGGCCCACTCCACGGCGATCGAAGTCGTGGTCTGGACCGTCCCTTGTATCATCGTGGCGATTCTTGCCGTGATCACCTGGCGCTCCACGCACGCGCTGGATCCCTACAAGCCGCTCGTTTCCGAACACAAGCCGGTGACCATCGAGGTGGTTTCGCTGGATTGGAAGTGGCTGTTCATCTACCCCGAGTACGACATCGCCACGGTCAACGAGATCGCGTTCCCCGTGGACGTTCCGGTCAACTTCCGGATCACGTCGGCATCGGTCATGAACTCGTTCTTCATTCCCCAGCTCGGCAGCCAGATCTACTCGATGGCCGGCATGGAGACCAAGCTGCACCTGAACGCGCGTGAAGCCGGCACCTACGCCGGTATCTCGGCCAACTACAGCGGCGCCGGTTTCTCCGGCATGCGCTTCAATGCCCACGCCATGTCGCAGGAAGGGTTCGACAACTGGGTCAAGGAAGCCAAGGCTTCCCCCTCCGCCCTGACCCCCGAGGTCTACGCGGAACTGACCAAGCGCAGCGAGCGCAACCCGGTCGTGAAGTACTCGTCGGCGCCGCCCGCCATGTTCGATTTCATTCTGGGCAGCACGATGACCAAGATGGCCGGCGTGGACTCCGCCACGTGCACCTCCACGTCGAATAATCTGATCGCAGGAATCAACTAACAATGCTCGGGAAACTCACCCTCGAGGCCATTCCGTACCATGAACCTATCGTCATGGTTACGCTGGCCGCCGTGTGCCTGGGAGGCCTAGCGGTCTTCGGCGCCGTCACCTACTTCGGCAAGTGGAAGTACCTCTGGACGGAATGGCTCACGTCCGTCGACCACAAGCGCATCGGCGTGATGTACATCATCGTCGCGCTGATCATGCTGCTGCGCGGCTTTGCCGACGCCATCATGATGCGCACCCAGTTGGCGGTCGCCTCCGCCGACTCGGCGGGATTCCTGCCACCGCACCACTACGACCAGATCTTCACCGCCCACGGCGTCATCATGATTTTCTTCATGGCGATGCCTTTCATCACCGGGCTGATGAACATCGTGGTGCCGCTGCAGATCGGCGCCCGCGACGTGGCCTACCCGTTCCTGAACTCGCTGAGCTTCTGGCTGTTCGGCGCCGGCGTCGCGCTGATGATGATCTCGCTGTTCGTGGGCGAATTCGCCGCGACCGGCTGGCTCGCTTATCCGCCGCTGTCCGGGCTGGACTACAGCCCGAGCGTGGGGGTGGATTACTACATCTGGGCGCTCCAGATATCCGGGCTGGGCACAACGCTTAGCGGCATCAACTTCATCGTGACCATCCTGCGCATGCGCGCACCGGGCATGAGCCTGATGAAGATGCCGATCTTCACCTGGACCTCGCTGGTCACCAACGTCCTGATCGTCGCCGCCTTCCCCGTGCTGGCCGCGACCCTGGCGCTGCTGACGATGGACCGCTACCTGGGCACGCACTTCTTCACGAACGACATGGGCGGCAACGTCATGATGTACGTGAACCTGATCTGGATCTGGGGCCACCCCGAGGTCTACATCCTGGTGCTGCCGGCGTTTGGCGTGTATTCGGAAGTGGTTGCCACCTTTGCCCGCAAGACGCTGTTCGGCTACAAGTCCATGGTTTACGCCACGGCCGCCATCGGCGTGCTGTCGTTCCTGGTCTGGCTGCACCACTTCTTCACCATGGGAGCGGGGGCCAACGTCAATGCCTTCTTCGGCATCGCGACAATGATCATCTCGATCCCGACCGGGGCCAAGATCTTCAACTGGCTGTTCACCATCTACCGCGGCCGCCTGCGCATCACGACGCCGGTGCTGTGGACGCTGGGCTTCATGATCGTGTTCGTGATCGGCGGCATGACCGGCGTGATGCTGGCCATCCCCGGCGTGTCGTTCGTGCTGCACAACAGCCTGTTCCTGATCGCCCACTTCCACAACACCATCATCGGTGGCGTGGTGTTCGGCTGCATCGCCGGCATGACCTACTGGTTCCCGAAGGCGTTCGGCTTCACGCTGAACGAGCGTCTGGGCCGCTACTCGTTCTACTGCTGGTTCGTCGGTTTCTTCATGGCCTTCATGCCCCTGTACATCCTGGGCTTCAAGGGCATGACGCGTCGCCTGAACCATTACGACAACCCCGAATGGCAGCCCTACCTGCTGGTCGCGCTGGCCGGCGCCGCGCTGATCATGCTGGGCATCTGGTTCCTGCTGCAGCAAGTGTTCGTGTCGGTGCGCCAGCGCAAGCAGAACCAGGACGTCACCGGCGATCCCTGGGATGGCCGCACCCTGGAATGGGCGATTTCCTCGCCGGCTCCTTTCTACAACTTCGCCCACGTTCCTCACGTCGATGAACTGGACCAGTTCTGGGAAGACAAGCAAAGCGGCAAGGCCTACAAGCGCCCCGCCAAGTACGAAGACATCCACATGCCGCGCAACACCGCCATCGGCGTGTTCATCGGCGCCTTTGGCCTGGTCATGTGCTTTGCCCTGATCTGGCACATCTGGTGGCTGTCCATCGTCGGCTTCGTCGGCATGATCGGTTCGTTCATTGTTCGCGCCTATGACCGCGACATCGACTACTGGGTCCCGGCCGCGGAAGTCGAACGCATCGAAAACGCTCACTTTGACAAAATGCAGAAGGCCGCCTGAGCCATGATTCAAGCCGTAGCCACCCACCCCCACGCGGGTCACGACGATCACGCGCATCACGACGATGGATCCAAGACCGTTTTCGGTTTCTGGGTCTATCTGATGAGCGACTTGCTGATCTTTTCGGTGCTGTTCGCCACGTTCGCGGTGCTGTCCAACGCCACCGCGGGCGGCCCCACCGGCAAGGAACTGTTCGACCTGAAGTTCGTGCTGGTCGAAACGCTGTTGCTGCTGTTCTCCAGCTTCACCTTCGGCATGGCCAACCTGAACGTCCACGCCAACAACAAGGCCCGCGCAATGGGCTGGTTGATGGTGACGTTCCTGTTTGGCGCGGGCTTCATCGCGATGGAAATCTATGAATTCCATCACCTGATCAGCATCGGCGCCGGTCCGGGCCGCAGCGCCTACCTGTCGGCGTTCTTCACGCTGATCGGCACGCACGGCCTGCACGTCACCTTCGGCCTGATCTGGATCATCGTCCTGCTGGACATGATCCGCCGCCATGGCCTGGACTCGACCAACAAGCGCCGTCTGGCGTGCCTGAGCCTGTTCTGGCACTTCCTGGACATCGTCTGGATCTGCGTCTTCACCTTTGTCTACCTTCTGGGAGCCCTCTGATGTCGCACTCCGCTGCGGCCGCACACGGCCACGACGATCACGCCGCCGACCACGGCAGCCTGAAGTCCTACATCATCGGTTTCGTGCTCTCGCTGCTTCTCACCTTCGGCTCGTTCGGCCTGGTGATGTACGGCGCGCTGTCCCATACCGCCACCATCATCGGCGTGGTGGCGCTGTGCGTGCTCCAGTTGCTGGTGCAACTGGTGTACTTCCTGCACATGGGCGCATCGAAATCGGCCCGCGACAACCTGGCAGCCTTTGTCTTCACCGTGATGATCATCGCCATCATCGTCGGCGGTTCGGCCTGGGTGCTGTACAACATGAACGTCAACATGGGTCACGCCATGTAATGACGGTCCGCCGTTGAAGCAAAAAAACAGGCGCCCCCGGGCGCCTGTTTTTTTTGGCCGGAAGGGGCATTGAATCCGCCCCTTGCTTCCTTGCGATCCCCGGCTACCCGGGCGCCTTCACGGTCAACGCCACGTTCGCGCGCCGCGCAAGTTCGGCCGCCGTCACGCCAACAAAGGGTTGCACGCGCGACTGCTGGTTAAGGTCGCAGGCGGCCGCGCCCGCGGCGCCGTCCAGCACCTGCCGCACGGCGCGCGCGCCCATCGGGCCGACCGGACCGCTGTTGTCCAGTTGCCAGGCCAGCATGTCCGCCACCGCCATGCCGCAGCGCCACGGCGTGCGGTAGAGGCCGGCATCGTGCTCCAGCAGCATGTTGACCTTGGCGTCCTTGCCCAGGCGCAGCATCGTCACCAGCGGCAGCGCATCGGCGTCGGCAACGCCTTCGATGCGGATGCCCGGGTCCGTCCGGTCGGAAGCATCCGCGCCCCGCTCCAGCCAGTTCAGATAGAGATCGTCGGGCAGCCACGGCAGGCTGGCTGGCGCAATGCCGTTGCTGTTCATGCCCGTCGCGTCATCCGTCCTGGACAGAGGCACGCCGGCCGCCAGCAGGCGCTCCGCGACGGCGCGCAGCTTGGCGCGCTGGGCATCCCAGGCCTCGCTGTTCCGATTGACGGATGCACGGATTTCGACCTGGTTCCAGACGCTCAACAGGCTGGACAGCGCCTCCGGCGTCAAAGGCGCTTGCGGCTTCGCGGCGGCCTGGGCCAGCCGGTCCACCAGCGCGGGCTGCAGGTAGCGGACGGCGATGCTCAGCGCCTCGTTCAGACCATTGCGCTCGGGCGTCTTGCCGCTGCCGTAGCCGCCCGCCGCCGGATCCGCGCCATGGTCCAGCACGTAGGTCACGCGTTCGGGAACCGGATACACGGCCGTGGGCGTGAGTTCGCCCGTGGAGGATTCGCGCAGCGCTTCGAGCAGCGGCGTTTCCCACATGGCGCGATTGCCGTAGTACATGCGGATATAGGCGGCGTTGATGTCCGCCCCCTTGGCCAGCAGCTTCTCGGCGAACCAGAATTTCTTGGGGCTTTGCAGCGCGGCGTGCAGCAGCGTGCGCCCGTTCTTCTCGCGCGCGTTCGGGTTGGCGCCCTTGTCCAGCAGATACGCCAGATTGTCCTGGTCTTCGCTGTAGTAGGAGATGCGCCGCATCAGCAAAGGCGTGCCGTTCGAGTCGACCGCGTCCACGGTCGCGCCCGCCGCGATCAGCATGTCCGCCAGCGCATAGCGCTCCGCCGCCGGACGCGTGTCCTTGGCGTCGGGCAGCGCGCTGGCCAGCAGCGGAAAGCCATTGTTGGGGCCATCGGCCTTTGCGCCCGCGTCCAGCAAGGCCCGCGCGATCTGCATCTGCTTGCGCGACACGGCCCCCGCCAAAGCGGACGTGCCGTTTTCGTTCACGCCGTCGGGGTCCTGCCCGCCCGCCAGCTCGGCGCGCACCGCATCCAGGTCATCCGCGGAGATCGCCTTGAAGATCGCCAGCCGCGGCCGGCAGGCATCACGGGTCAGCGACTTCTCATCCAGGGCGGCGCCGATGCGGCTGGCAATATTGGCGGGGATGGGCTCCTTGGCCGCCAGGCGCCGCGAGCAATACAGCCGGTAGTCCTCGCGCGCCAGGGCTTCGAAGTAGCCGCGCTTGTCGCTGGCTTTTCCGCGCTGCGCCCAGCGGGCGTCGCCGCGGTTCAGATAGGCCGCCGTGCGCGCGGGATCGCGCCGCAGCACATCGCCGAGAATCCGGTCCGCCTGCGCCGCGTCGCCGGATTCGGCCAGCCAGAAGCCGTAGTCGTTCAGGGCCGTCAGCATGTCCGCGTCCTTGCCGCCGGGGTCGATCTCGCGGTAGTCCTGCTCCATGACGAAACGGCGCAGGTCCGCCAGCGCGCGGCTGAACTCGGCCGTCTTCGCGCGCGGGATCGCGCGCGCCACTTGATGCAGGGTGCGGAAGGTGGCCGTCACGTCGAGCGGGGTGCGATGTTCAAAACGCACCTCCGCGGGAAACGTCTTCATGCGCCCGGGATAGTCCGTCAGCGCCGGCCGCAACGACGCCAGCGCCTGCGCGCGGCGCGCCTCGTCCCAGGGACGGCTGCTGGTGATGACCGCCAGCCGGGCGTCGGCGGATACCGTGGCGGCCTCGCCGGTTTCATCCACCAGGTAGCCATTGGCCTCGGCGTCGCCCGCGCCGTCGTGGCGGTAGCCCACCCAGTAGAACGTCTCCGCGCCGCGCGGCGGCCGGACGCTCACGTTTTCCTCGCGCGACGCATTCCACCGCGCGGGGTCGATCACAAGCGGTTGGGACCGGAAGTCCAGCCGGAACGCCTTGCCGTCCTCCCTGATATAGCGATACAGATAAAGGCGGTTTTCCATCTGACCGACCAGCACCGCATCCTTGACGTTCTCGGTGCCCCACGCGCGCCGCTCCGGTTCCCGCAACGGGTATCGGGACAGGCGCATCGATTCGATGACGGCGCCGATATCGTAGGCCTGGGCGGGCGGCGGCGCCGCCGCCAGGCCGGCCAGCGCCAGCGCGACGGCGCCGAACGAACGGGAAACTGCGGGGCGGAAGATGCGCGGCATGCGTCGGTGAAGTGATGCGAAGGAAAAGGATGCCGATGATACCCGCCCGGCGGTTTGCTCTCGCCTTGCTGGGCCACGCGCCTCCCGGGTATCCGAAGGGCGGTTCGGGACTGCGCGACCGAACGGCGGCATTCGCCGGCCAGCGCTTTCCAACATTGCTGGCGAGGAATGTTGAACGGCGATGGCAAGGAGTGCATTGATCGCTCAGCCAGAAACTCGTTGCTAACACGGATCGGGCCAAATTTGACCCGACCGGGTCAAATTTGGCCCGATCCCTTTCCTTAGTTATCAATGGCTTATAAAACGCCGGGTCAAACTTGGCCCGGTTTTTCGTTGAAAACCTGGTTTTTTGGCGCCGTGGCCCCCTAGAACAAGCATCCATGGGTCGGAACCGCCCCTACTTCATTGATTCTTATGGGTTTATTTTGAATTCCTGAAACTGGCACGGACTTTGCATATGTCGCCGTATCCCTGCTTTCGGGATATTCCGGCCCTGAACGGGCCTTAACGACGACAACGGAGTTCCGTCATGCCTACCCCCGCCTACATCAGCATCACCGGCAAAACCCAGGGCAACATCACCCAGGGCGCCTTCACCGCCGACTCGGTCGGCAACGTCTACGTGGAAGGCCACGAAGACCAGATCCTGGTCCAAGAGATCGAGCACCGCGTCAACACCCCGACCGACCCGCAAAGCGGCCAACCCTCCGGCCAGCGCGTGCACAAGCCCTTCACCTTCACCAGCGCGCTCAACAAGGCCACGCCCTTGATGTACCAGGCCCTGGCCGCCGGCGAAATGCTGCCCAAGGTGGAAGTGAAGTGGTACCGCACGTCCATCGACGGCAAGCAGGAACACTTCTTCACGACCGAACTCGAAGACGCCACGATCGTGGACATCACCAGCGTGCTGCCGCACGCGCAGGACCCCAGCAAGTCGGACTACACGCAGCTGATCAAGGTGGCCATGGCCTACCGCAAGATCACCTGGACGCACGCGATCGCGGGCACGGAAGCCTCGGACGACTGGCGCAAGCCGCTGGAAGGCTGAGCCGGGCCGGGCTGAGCTGAGCTGGTCCAGGGTGAGCTGAGCTGGGCTCAGATGAGAGATTGGCTCGACAAGCCCGCTTGTTCAAGCAAGGCCCGGGAGTCCGCCGCAAGCGGTGACTCCGTCCTGTTTTTGTTCTTACGCAGCCGGAACGATTGTTTCCATCGTTCCGGTTGCTCAGGATGTCGATATGCCCCGTTTATCCGATGTGCGTTTTACGTTCTCCCCGTCCGCCACAGGCGTGGACTTCGAGGTGCTCGAATTCACGCTCGATGAAGCCTTGTCCGAGACCTTCCTTCTGCGCGTGGAGTTGTCGAGCTTCGATCCGGCGGTGGACTTTGGCGCGATGCTGGATCAACCGGCGCTGTTCACGATCTGGCGCGGGGATATGCCCGTGCGACACGTCCATGGCGTGGTCTCCAGCTTCGAGCAGGGCGACACCGGCTTCAGAAGGACACGCTACCGCGCCGTGGTGGAACCGGCATTGGCGCGCGCGGAGTTGTGCTCCGACTGGCGCATCTTCCAGCAGCAGTCCGTGCCCGAGATCCTCGAGCAGATCATCAAGTCGCACGGCATCACGGACTACGAACAGGTCACGACCAACCCGCACCTGCCGCGCGAGTACTGCGTGCAGGCTGGAGAAACCGATCTGGCGTTTCTGGCCCGCCTGGCGGCCGAAGAGGGGTTCTTCTACCGCTTTGCGCACACGGACAAGGGACATCGCTTGATCCACGGCGACCGGATCTATGTGCACGGCGGGATCGAAGGCGGGCCGGTGGAGTACAACTCGGCAGCCGGAGGCGACCAGCCGGCGCCCGCGCTGCGGCGCTTTACCTACGCAGAACACGTGCGCACGGCGCGCCAGACGCAGCGTGACTACACCTATACACACCCGCAATACGACCAGGAGCATTCACCGATCGCGACAGACCTGGATCATCAGGGTGAGCGCTACGAGCGCTATGACTACCCCGGACGTTACA